>Ga0222712_10003365_pt1 | contig 17483 bp, 11 predicted proteins | sample C33_657DmetaG_FD_165043 | JGI IMG/M metagenome (GOLD analysis project Ga0222712, IMG submission 165043) | Estuarine water microbial communities from San Francisco Bay, California, United States - C33_657D | ecosystem: Environmental > Aquatic > Marine > Unclassified | place: USA: California...
GCGGCGTGATAGGTAAAAAAGGCGTGGGCGCTCTTGCTCAAACCATAGCACCTACTCCTACACCATGCCCTCCAGTTGTGACTCCTAGTGCGCCAGCACCCAGTGCGTTTGGTGCATTACCTGTATGGGTAAACCCCGCATTGGATGAGACATGGACTCCACCTCCACCACCTACTACGCCACCTGAACACATGGAGCCTGATGCAGACCGTGAAGCTTTGGCTGCTGCCCGTAAAGAGGTACATGCATGATCAACCCTTGGGTCATATTAGGGTTTGTACTAGCCCTAGCTGGCGTATATGGTTACGGACACCATACTGGTTACGCTGAGAGAGACAAAGAGATGCAGGCTGAGATTGCCCGCTTGAATGAAGAGTCTCGCTCAAAAGAACAGCAGATGACTAACCAAGTAAACGCAAAGGCATATGAATTACGAAAGGCACAGAATGAGATTTCTAAGAAGCAGTCTGACATTAACGCTCTCGCTGATGCTGGCAAGTTGCAGTTACCTACCTCAAGTTGCGTTCAAACCAGCGCAGATGCCGGAGCTTCCACCGGAGATCGGGACGAAGCAAGAGCCAAACTTGAACGAGAGACTATTAAAGCTCTTGTTGCCATCGTCGCAGACGGAGACAAAAACACAACCCAGCTCAACGCCTGCATCGACACCTACAACCAAGTGAAGGAAAAGATAAATGGTAAACGCTAATCAACTTGCCAAACTGCATATCACTGCGGCTTGGGTCGACCCCCTTAACGAAACATTTCAACGCTTCGGTATTTCTACTCTTAACCAGCAAGCCAGCTTTATTGGTCAATGCGGGCATGAGTGTGGACACTTCCGCATCTTAGAAGAGAACTTGAACTACAGAGCTGCAACACTAATGAAGTTGTGGCCGAAGCGTTTCCCTACTCTGGAGATCGCCAATGCGTATTCGGGAAATCCTAAAAAAATCGCAAATTCTGTATATAGCTCGCGTATGGGTAACCGTGACGAAGCTAGTGGTGACGGTTTTAGGTTCCGTGGTCGCGGATGTATTCAGCTCACTGGTCATGCTAATTATTTCCATGCGGGTCAAGCCTTGGGTGTTGATTTTGTTATGGAGCCTGATCTTGTGGCTACTCCTAAGTTTGCCGCTCTTACTGCCGGATGGTTCTGGTCCACCCACAAGCTCAATGCTCCAGCGGATGCCCTTGATCACGCAAAGGTAACCAAGATCATTAACGGCGGCGCGATTGGATTAGCTGATCGTATTGCTGAGACCAATCAAGCATTGGCAGCATTGTCTTCCTAAGACATAATAGCAACGTGTTCAACTCATCTGGAGACTCAAATGGCACTAAGCTATGAGCAATTTATGGAAGCCACTGGCGCAGAGCTAGTAGCTGGCAACATCATCGTTGGCATTATGAGCGAGCGTAAAAAAGTCGGTGCCTTAGGCGACGATGGCGTGTTTAGTTTAAATGACGACGGTAAAGCTTTGGTTGAGCAGATTGAAGCTGCCCCCGCTGAAAAAGCCACTCGTGGCCGTAAGAAAGCCGAAGTCGAAACAGACGCTCCTGCGGCTGAGTAAAGTAAAGGGGCGAGTATGCCATCGTTGAAGTTAGATAACTTTTCTGGACTCTCGCCCCGTACTGGGCCGACTAACCTTGCGCCTAATCAAGCGCAGGTGGCCAATAACGTAAAACTCCAATCAGGGGAAATACGCCCTTGGAGAAAACCACTTGCAACATACACACCCGGTTTGTCTGATCCCAAGACGATATACAAACTGGAGAACACTACCCTAGCCACAGAAGCATGGCTTGAGTGGTCAACTGATGTAGACGTAGTCCCCGGCCCTGTAGCCGACATAACGGACTTCCGTGTTTACTACACTGATGGGGTTATCCCTAAGAAAACGAACTGGGCGTTAGCAACCACTAACGGTACAGGTACAAAACCATTCCCCGATACGTATTACAACTTAGGCGTTCCTGCCCCTGCTGCGGCTCCCACGCTTGTTAAATCTGGCGGCTCTGGTACTGTCCATGAAGACAGGGCATATGTATATACATATATTAGTACCTTTGGTGCAGTGCTTGAAGAGTCTGCCCCTAGCCCTGCCGGAACTGTCCTTACTGTAGAACCAAATGCCACGGTGACCGTCAGTGGTTTTAGCACTGCCCCCATAAGTTCTGCTGGATACAACATAACAGCCATACGAATTTACCGTTCGGTTGTTAGTGCAACGTCTGCTGTATATTTGTATGTAGGAACAGTAGCAGTTAACCCTTCCACTGGCGCTGCAGCTGGTTCATTTGCAGATACTGTGTTGGCCGCCAACCTTGGCGTAGTCCTTCCGTCACTAGCGTACTCAACCCCACCAGACAAACTACAAGGCTTAATTGCCATGCCTAACGGCATCTTGGCTGGGTTTACGGATAACCAAGTATGGTTTTGTGAGCCATATTTACCCCATGCATGGCCTGTGGCTTACATGATGACGGTGGGTGCTCCCATTGTTGGGCTTGGTGTATTCGGGCAAACCCTAGTAGTCTGTACTACGCAGACTCCATATCTGATTACAGGTTCCCAGCCGGGAGCTATGTCACAAGAGAAAGTACCGCTTCCAGAGCCATGCATCTCCAAGAAGTCCATCACAAGCGACCAGTCTGGTGTGCTTTATGCTAGCCCCAACGGGTTGGTATCCATTGCACCGGGGCAGGCAGATGTGATCACTCGCCAGTTGTTTACTCGTGATGAGTGGCAACTCTACGCCTCCTCTTTGTTTGTGGGCGTGATATATCAAAACATGTATCTTGGGTTCTACCAGTCCGGGTCTACTAAGGCTGCACTGGTAATCATGCGTGGAGATTCTCCGCCTTTAATCAACCTTAGTGTGGCTGCTCAAGCGGTGTTTGTAGCCCGTTCAACTGCGACTGTTTACTACATTGACCCCAACGATGGCTTGCTATACACACTGGACGGAGACACGGTAAACAACATGTTCTACCAGTGGCAGTCTAAGAAATTTATCCTGCCCGAGCCTACCAACTTTGCCGTAATGAAAGCCCAAGTTGACTGGGATGCCATCAATAGCGTAGCGGCTTACAACGCCGTTGTTGCTGAAATTATTGCTGCTAATCAAGCATACTGGGCTACGGGGGCTACTCGTTTTAGTACGCTAAACCGGGTTCCACTCAATACTCTTCGCCTAAACGGTAGTGTTTTGGAGCCAATCCCAACACTACAAGACGTGAGAAACGTCCAGATTCTTCTGTTTGCCAATGGCGTTCAGGTGTATTCCACTGGTGTAACTAGCCAAGAACCAATCCGCTTACCAGCTGGTGCTAAAGAATACCTATGGGAAATCAAGATTACAGGCAACGTCGGGCTGCGTACTTTCGCTATGGCTAATGCTATTGGGGAGTTACGTAATACATGAGAAAACCGGCTATCCCAGTAACAAGTTCCCTACCCTTGGACATTGCCCAAGTGGTTGAACCGCTAAAGCAGAACGTGGAGTTGATTACAGGTGCGCGTCCGGGTTCTACTGCTATATCGCCACTAGCCACAACAGCCACACTTGACGACGTTATAACTCAGGTGAATTTAATTCTTTCAAGAATCAATCGCTCGGGGTAAACTATAGACATGAAGTCTATGGTATATGGTCAGGACGCTCGAGTACGTTCATGGGTATCGGAACGAATCGGTGAAGAACTTGGAGATTCTGATGTGGCTATAGGTGTAGAAGAAAATGGTCAGTTAATTGCTGGGGTTGTCTACAACATGTTTACAAGGGCTTCCGTCTCAATGCATGTCGCAGCAGAACCCGGTAAGCGATGGACTACCAAAGAGTTTATGTTTCGCTTTTTTGCTTACCCGTTCTTGCAGCTTAACTGCAACAGAGTTACAGGGCTTGTTCGGGCTAGCAATATGGTGGCAAGAAAATTTGATGAGCATGTTGGGTTCATCCAAGAAGGTGTGATCCGACAAGCGTTTGAGGACGGCGAAGATGCTATCCTATACGGAATGCTCAAATCTGAATGCAAGTGGATTAGGAGTTAACTATGGGTAAATCGACGTACAACGCACCGGCCGCCGACCCGAATATCGGTATTGCACAAAAGCAGCTAGCTGACTTGGCTACCAAGCAATGGGACATGTTTAATAAAGACATCTACCCTGAGATGCTTAAACAATCTCAATCACAAGAGAAACGTGCGCAAGACCAGTACGATTTAACTTCCAGTATTGCTAAACAGCAACAAGAATATGCCGCTAAAGACCGTGCTCGATACGAAGCCGGTGGTATTCCAGCGATGGAGAAACTTAAAGCTGATGCTGATTTGTATAGCACTGAGGCTGAACAAGAACGTTTAGCACAAGCCGCTACTGCTGACATTACGTCGGCAATGCAGCAACAACGCCAACAACAGGCTATGCGCCAGCAGGCTTATGGTATTGATCCAACGTCTGGCGTATCACAGATGTCTAGTGGGCAGACTAGTGCTGGTGAAGGACTAATGCGAGCTCAAGCCGCTAACCAAACACGCCAAGCCGCTAAAGATATCGGTTTGCAAAAACAAGCCAATGTATACAACATGTACGCTGGTCTGCCAGCGCAAGGTAATGCTAGTACAGGTATCGCTCTCGGTGCTTCCGGTCAGGGTCTTGCTGGTGGCCAAACAGGTATTGCTAACTACGGTGCTACAGGTGGGGCTCTTAACTCTGCTGCTGGTACTGCAATGGGTGGTTGGGGGCAAGTTGGCCAAATTGGTGTTGGTAAATACAACGCTGACGTCAATGCTGCTACTGCTGCAGCTAATGCTTCTAATGCAAGCGCTGCTGGTTTAGGTTCTGCTCTTGGAACTGGTGCTGCTTTGTATCTAAAGGCAGGTTCTGATATCCGCATCAAGCAAGATATTCATCCGATTGGTAAATTAAACAACGGTGTGCCGTTCTACGCATATCAATACAAACCAGAATACCGCGACACATGGGGTCACGGGCCACAGATTGGTGTGATGGCTCACGAAGTCGAGCATATCCCCGGTGCAGTTTCTATCCATGCTGACGGGTACAAACTCGTCGACTACTCAAAGGTGATGAATCATGGGATTTAATTTCGGAGCCTTCGCTGGCGGCCTTGCTCAAGGCGGTATGAATACGTACCTCACTCTATCTGAGATTGAGCGTAAAAACAAAGAGATGACTTTACGGGAAGAAGAAGCCGCTCGATCCAAAGAACAATTTAGTTGGTCTCGTGCTGAACAAGAAGAAAAAAATAAACTTAGAGAGGCAGCCAATGTTTATAGCGGGGTAGGGGGTGCAAACTATGCTCCAGAACTACAACGCACCGCAGGTATTGGTGCCCAACAAGCGCAAGGGCTTGCAGTAAATACTGGGATGGGTGGAGATAGTTTTGACCGCGCTGTTAATGAATCCACCCAAGGAACGCTGCGTGAAAATGCACAGCGTCAAGGTGCTGCTATTCCAGCTTCTGCTGAAATGAAGCCTACGATGTATACCCGTGAGCAAGCGGATATAGATTACTTAAAACGTGTATCCGCTATTAACCCAGAACGCGCTTTGGATATTGAGGCTAAGCAAGCCCAAACTGCTATTGGCCGTTCGTCACTAAAACGTATTAAGGCTGAAGATGACTATTCTGATTGGTTACAAAAATCGCAAGAACAAATAGCTACTGATCCAGTTGGTTTTTTAAAAGCAAACCTTTCAGCGTACAACAATGCCAAGAAAGGGTCACACCTTGACGATGGCAAGACTGCTGAAGTTGTCCCATCTGCTGATGGCAAAACATTTTCTTTTGTCCAAAAAGATTCCAAGGGTAAAGTTCTTGGTAGTACGCCTATTGATCAAAATACGGCTGCTGAAGCCTTAAAGCATATTGCTTTTGATAAGTACACCGCACTACCCGGTAAGTTCTTAGAAGCCCGTAAACAAGCAACTGCAGAACGCGGTGTAGATTTACAAGGACAAGAACTTGCTGCCAAGCTTAGGGTTGATTTGTTTGGTGCTCAAGCGTCTCAAGCAAGGGGTGCAGCTGCTGCGTCTACCGCTCATGCTGCTGTATATGGCAATATGCTAAAACTGGCTAAAGACAATGCTGAAGCTGGCGCAGCCATGAAGCCATTCATTGAAGAATTTAAAACGCTAACTCCAGAAGAACAAGCTGGGACTAAGGGGCAATCGCTTCTAACTCAAGCTGCCACTGCTGCAGCTCGTAAGACTGGCGACATAACTGGGATCATCAATTCGTTGAAAAAACCTGACGCTGATACCAAAATTACTGTTAACCCTGATGGCACAGTTACTCAGGGTGGTATTTTGTATGTGCCTGATCCTAACAAGCCCGGAGCATATAAGCCAGCTGTAGGAATTGGACAATCAAGCCTTGATAAAGCTATTGCTGCAAAACTTGAAGCGGATAAAAATAAACCTACTACTGAGGCTAATCCAAAAAAACCAACTGCTATACCAACAAAGAAGCCGACGACCTCCGACTTTAGCGTCCAAGGTGGCCGAGGTGTATTCACTGTTAGTGGGTTACCATCTACTTATAGAACTAGAGCTGATGCAGAAAAAGCAGCACAAGAGGCGCAAAAGAAACGGAGAGAAACTGAAGTCTCTTCCGCACTTGAACGAGATTAACTAGGCGTATTGCATGGCCACACTAGATCAACTACGTGCGTTATTTCCAGATGCAGAATCAGATGCTGATTTAATTCGCAGAGCTTCCAAAGACTTTGGAATTGACCCAACAGAAATTGCATCCGAGGTTGGGTATAAAGTCCCTAAGGGTGGCCTGACTTCGCAACAGTTCTCGTCTTCTATTGATCGTTATCAAGCTGGGCTTTACGGTGTAGGGGAAGAAGTCACCAAAGGATTAGGTCTTACTGGGGTCAGTAAATACCTTAGAGGTGGCAGGCAAGAAAACGAACTTCAAGCTGACATTGCTAGCGAGCGTGCTCGTGAACTTGGAGCAATAGATGAGTGGAAAAATGTCCGAGGGGTAGGCGACTTTGGTAGTTATGCTAAGAATCTAGCTATCCAATCTGTACCTTATGCCGCAGAAGCCTTAGTTGGTGGTATTGCTGCTCGTGGTGCTATGACTGGTACTCGTGCCGCTCTTGCTGCTGCAGAGGCTTCTGGTGATGTTGCGGCTGTTTCTCGAGCCAAAAAAGCACTTGATCTTGGTTCTACCGCTGGCGGTACAGCCGCTTCATATCCATCGGCTGTTGGTGATGTATTAAGCAACCAAAGAGAACAATCCCCCACTGGTGAAACTCGTGGTGGCGTAGCTGCCGCTTTAGGTGTTCCATATGCTGCCCTAAATGCAGTCGGTGTAGAAAGCGCATTGATGCGCGGTAACCTATTTAAAAACTCAGTCAATCTTCTTGATAAGGGGACTGGGTTTACTGGTGCTGCTGCTCGTACTGCTGCTACAGCCACAGGAGTTGGCTTAAAAGAAGGCGCATCTGAGACTGGCCAAGAGATGATAAATCAACTTGGTCGTATGGCGGTTGATAAGAACGAGCAGTTCTTTAGTGATGCTGCTCAAGAACGGTTTAAAGAATCATTCATTGGCGGTGCTGTTTTAGGCGGTGTCGCTGGCGGAACTCTAGGCGGATGGCGTCGTTCGAGCAATGATGTTTCACAGGCTATTTCAAGCGGTGACCAAACCAACCCACCAATAACAACCCAACAGTTCACTCCACCTCCAGCGCCACCAGCGTTATCTGCTGGGGTTATGTCTGGCTTAACTGGTCGCGGTGCTGATCCATTAGCTGGGCGTTCTAAACTTATTGGCGGTGAACCTGCTCCTGCACCAACACCTCCAGCGGTCGCTGGCGGATCGACAGATATTGCTCAAGCCCAACAGCAAGCTCAAATCGAGAGCCAGCAAATACAAAAGGCGCAAGCACAGCAAGCAGCCCGTGAGCAAATCTATACCAACTTTGGTATTGCTGACCCAACTAATCCAACCAAGGGTAATCTGTTTGGTAAGCCATTGTTTGGTCCATCGGTCCCTGCTGTGGCAGATGCTATTGGTGCGGCTACAAGAACTATGTCTGCTTACCAGTTGGAAGTTGCCCAAGCAATTAACAAAGCCAATGCAGAAACAGGCGGCAAGTTATTAAGCTTCCAGTTCAATGCTAATGATCCTACCAAGTCTGTACAAAAAGCTATAGAAGCCGTAGGCAAAGTCGCCAACGCATTCCAAATTAGCCATGTGCAAACTGTTGAAGAAGCAGCCCAAATTCTTAATGAGCAGTCCAATACCCTAAAGGGTGCCAAACTTGAACAGCTTAACGCAATCCACCAAGCCTTAACGGGCGAGGATACATCTGGCTATCTAGCCGAACAGCAACCCAAAGCAACTAAAGGAGCTAAAAATGTACAGCAACCAAAACTGCAAACAACTACCGGGCTGGGAACAGTACCAGTCCAAGGCGGAACAAGAGAAGGCGGCGGCGGAGACCTTGGGAATGTACAACCCAGCGGACTTCAATCCCTCCTTTCAGGAAGTCAGCCTCAAGGACAGACTAGCCAGCAAATTGGACAGCCATCAGGAGAAGGAATACGGACTGGCACCAGTGTCACCCCCGACCTTTCTGATGATAAGTCCAAGGCGTTCGAAGAAATAAACAATCTTCTCCAGCAAGTATTTGGGGGCACACGCCCAGAGGGAGCATTTGATGAAACCGAAAACACAACCGAAGCTGGTACGAGTGGCGGGCAACCTAGTCAATCTGAACAAGCAAAAGAACCCACCGTGGTTACAGCAACTTCAGAAGGCAATGGAGGCCCGCGTAAATATGAAATCCCAGCCCAGTACTACAACACCGACTTAATGCACATCCGCCCACAAAGGCGGCAACAAATTATTAACGAAGTGTTGGAGGGCGCATTAACTCCAGAAGTTGATCGTGAAAATACAGTATCTCAAGAAGATCGTGTAGCTATTGTCCGCATGTCTTTGTTAGAAGATATGACTGCTCCAGATATTGCTTTGGAGCTTGGCTTAGAAACAGATACGGTAGACCAACAACGTCGTCGTCTTGGCATTCGTTTAGGTACCTACGGACTAGAGATTAATCAGTCGCTTGAAGCAGGCCGTAAATTTATGGCCTCGCTAATGTTGTCCGCAGAGAACTTTAGGTCCCCTGAGTTTCCTGATGGTATTGGTGCCAAAGAATTTGCTGGGTTGTATTCCGCAAAAGACTTGTACTACGACAAAGGTAAGTTCCAGCATGTAGGCACACCTGTTGAAGAAGAAACTGAACAGCAAGCCGTAACTACTGACGTCAAACTCCAAGAAGAACTAAAGAGTAAACCAGAAAGCGAAGCAGCTACGCAGTCCGCTGGTCAAATAAAAACCATTGGTGGATCGCAAGGCAATATTGATGCCCTGAAAAAAACCAGAAAAGATAGAAAGACTGGTGAGCAAGTATTAGACATTGGTGCCCTTGATCAGATTACCAACTTGGAAGCTGAAGCCGATCGCATTCGTGACGCACTAGAGGACATGGCTCCCAAAGACCCGAGGCGGGCTGCCCTGACTGATCGCTTAGACGCTATTGGTGATGTTGATAGTGGGGAGCTAGGTGCACTATGGGAGCAGTATGCCAAGGCGCAAACAATGCGCAACAAAGCAGCTCAGGCCCAAGGTGTAAAAGTTGACAAAGAAAAAGAAGAGGCTGCTGAAGTTACAGCACCTTCTGAATTAACAGGCGAAGAAATTGCTGCTTCAGAGCGCGAAGACGAACGCCGCAAAGATATTGAAGAAAAAGCAAAAGCAGATCAAGGAGAAGAAGATGCCATTCAAGAGCAAGGCGCAGATGAGGGAGATGTTCGCCAACCAACCGGAGGTGGCGAAGAAGTGGGCAAAACTAACGCCAAACCCAAAAAGTCTGCCGGAGCGCGTAAAGCCAAGCCAGAAGTCAAGCCCGTCGAAGAAGTCAAGCAAGAAGTAAAAACACCTGAGGAGCAGTGGACGGCTTTGGCTGAACAGTTCCCCGGCATGCCCCCATACGAAAGCCTAGAAAAAGATGAAAAAATTAGATGGGATGATGTCGCTTCTCGCGGCGTGGCTAATCTTGCGGCTGCCAATCGGGTGCTTACGACTACTGTCAAAGCGGGGACCACTCAAGCACCGAGCATTACTGGAGATGCTAAGACGTTAGCACCTGAAGTAGAAAAACTTACCGAAGGTCAGACTACTCGACTAGAACAACACTATGGTGCCCAACGTGGCACTGACGATTTCTTTACCAAACTTGGTGAGGATGTAGTTGCTTACGCCAGCAAAGGTGCAGAAGCAGTTTCTGCTGCCATTCGTGACATTATTCGAGTAGTGGCTCAAGGCGTATTGGCTGCTGCTATAGTGGTTAACCCTACGTTAGCCAAAGTAAATTTCCAATTTAACTTACCTCGTGTAATTTCACAAACTACCGAAGTCAGGGCTGCGGTGCCAGATACCGCTAAAGCCAAAATGTCCGATGCTGCTCAAGTCACTTATTCCGCAGTGGCTCCAATCGCTAAAGCATCCAATAAAGCTTTCATGATTGTCGACAAAGCCGATGGTCAGCTACATGTATTTCATGCAAATGGAAACCCTATTTTGCAAGCCCCGTCTTTGTTAGGCGGTGATGTAGGCGATACGTTACAAGGTGGTAAAAAGATTACCCCCGCTGGAAAATTTACTTTGAGGTTTACGGCTGACCCAGAATACTATGGCGGTTTTCGGTATGACCTTGTTGAAACTCAACAGGTTGATGGCGTTATTGCTATACACGCTGTATATACAGGCGAGGCTTCTGAAAAGCGACCAGAGCGATTAGCTACCCCAACACCAAAAGATAACCGCATTAGCTGGGGCTGTATCAACGTCACCAATGAAAACATGGTGGATACCCTTATCCCCGCCAAGAATGAACTTAATGGTTCATTGATGTTTGTCATGCCGGAGAACAGTGAAGATATTGCCCAGCTTTTCCCTGCGATGACTCAAACGATTGAAGCAACCGAAGGCACTGCCACAGGCAAAACTGAGACTCGTCAGGTTGTAGCCAAGGAAGAAGAACGTCTAGCTAGTAAAAGCACGCCTTTCTCGGGGTTCATGTTATTTGATGATCTTGAAACCAAAATTGGCGGGATGGATTTAGTAAAAGATCAATTAGAAGAAGCCGGTATTGGGAACGCTATTGACCTTGTGTCTGATTGGGAACTAGTTAATGATCCTTCTGCAAAAGCTGAGCATGGTTCGCTTCGTACCGTTAATGGCCGTTATGTTGGGCGACTAAATATTGCCAAGGTAACTAATGCTCAATACGCCGCAGAAGTTGCTCGTCATGAGATTGCTCATGCGATTGACATGGGGCCTCACGGTGGTATTTATTCTGCGCAACCAGAGATGGGTGTCTCCGTTGTAAACGGCAAGATAAATGCTGAAGGCCCTGTTGCCAAAGAACTTTTTAACTTGTACAACACCAATCCTATTTGGACTAAGTTTTTAGCTTATCCATTTGACTCTACAAAACACCCAGAGTTAAATAACCGCACAAAGGTACAACTTGAGTTGTTTGCTCAAGCGTTCTCCATTTACACTACTCCCGAAGGCCGTGCCATTTTGGAAGCGCAAGCTCCAGTCACAGCCGCTTACTTCAAAGAGGTCATCCAAGATGTCAAATCTGCAAAGCCGCTTCAAATCCAAAAGGCAGAAACTGCAGCAAACCGAGCCGCAGTTCTCTACTCTCGTCGTCAATCCAAAGGCGATCGAGGCCCGTCTAAACTTCTTGGCTTCGATGAAAGAATCGACGAACTCCTCGCCAGCCGAAGCGCGTCCTTCTCCGAAGGGCTAGACAACTACTTACCTCCAGCGGCAGCTAGACCTGCCAAATCTGTAGTTACAAACATTGCTACAGCAGCACGCAATGGTCTACTTGGCGCGGCTATTACTGAAGACGTGGTCAACATGGCTAGCAAATACATGCGTTCAGCCAAAGACTACCTTGATGCTCAGTATGCACGTCAGAAGACACGACTTGAGTTTGAAATGCGCATTGAGCGTATTTTGGAAGACTTTGACAAGTTGCCTAAGAACCTGCAAGGTACTGGTGCAGGCAGCGTTAACCGCTACATCCTTGACTCCACTATGCAACGCAAGTGGGGATACTATCCCGGCGAAGAACGTATTGGTACTCAGTTGTTTGAGCCTGACCCTGACTTAGCCGCTAGGTTCATTGCATTCCCTGACGATGCCCAACAGTTAATTAAAGACGTATTCGAGCATGGCTATACCGCGCTTGATATGAAGAGGACTGCTGTATCCAAAGCAGTGGAGCGTGAGTTTGCTGAACGTGAGAGAGCCGCTATTGGTGATGTTGATGCATTGGCGGACTTGCAAAAAGAACGCAAGGCAATGGTTGCCAAACTGAGCAGGCTGCAAAACATCGACTTCACTGTGCCTTATGCATACCTTGGACGCTATGGTGACTACATTGTTGTAGCCAAGTCTAAAGAGTTCAAGCACTGGCAAGAACGCGCCCAACTAAACGACTTTGACGTTAAACAAGCCAAAGCTTGGTTGTCTGACAATTCATCCAACCCTGACCACTATGTAGTGCAGTTTGCTGAGACACAAGGTGAGGCTGACCAACTGGCTGCTGAACTAATTGCCACTGGCAAGTTTGACATGGACGGCACCGAGGCTGGACCAAAAGAGGCTGCTGCTTCTTATATTGGAGATGATTTACATCTTGCAGTATCCCGTGCACGCAACCTTGCCAACCGCCAAAAGGGTGAGGGTTCTGAGGAACTAGACAAACTATTGGGTGACTTGTATTTACTGACTGCAGCTGAGAACAGCGCACGTAAGTCTGAGATTGCCCGTAAGTATGTCTATGGTGCTAACGAGAACATGATGCGTAACTTGGCCACTAGCGGCCGTGCTGATGCTCACTTCTTGTCCACGATGGAGCACAACGACGCAATTACCGAGTCACTCGAGAAGATGCGAGATGAAGCCCGTCGTAACTACAAAGAGGCTATGCCTCTGTACAACGAGTTGTACACACGTCAGGCAAACAGCATGGACTACAAACAGCCTGCTCTGTTAAGCCAAGCGTTGACTCAGGCTACATCTTTGTGGTTCTTGTCTACTAGCCCTGCGTTCTATCTCCAACAGATTCTGCAGACTGGTGTGTTGTCTCTGCCATACATGGCTGGTCGCCTTGGATATTTCCGTTCTGCCCGTGCAATCAAAACTGCATACGGTGATATAGCCGGATTGGTAAAAGGACTTGGCGTAAGCGAACACGTAGACTTTAGTAAAGCCCCAGCAGATGTGCGTGGCATGCTTGAGACTTTAGTCGGTATGGGTAAGATTGACATCGGTATTGATTCTGATGCACGTTCCCGTGCCGGTGAGCAAGGCACACTAGGTAAAGTGGTCCGTAAACTCCAAGGTGTAAACAACCGTATCGAGACAATTAACCGTGCAACGGCTGCTATTGCGGCTTACCGTGGATACTTACAACGCTTTGGTGCTAACAATACTGATGCTGCCACGAAGTTTGCTGCTGAAGTTGTCTCTAACTCACATGGTTCATACGATGGATTTAATACCCCACGAGTTTTAAATTCTGACATAGGCCGCGTGGTTGGGCAGTTCAAGCGCTTCCAGATCATTCAGTTGTCCATGCTAGCCAAAGTTATTCACACGGCATTCAAAGGTGCATCGGCTGAAGAGAAGATGGTTGCCCGTCGCGCATTAGCATTCATTACTGGCCACATGGCTGTACTAGGCGGTGCACTGGGTGTGCCGTTTGTCATGCAAATTGGTAATTTATTGACCAACTTGTTCGGTGATGATGACGAGCCAAAAGACTTTGAGTACAAGTTACGCCAAGCTATTGGGGATAAAGCACTTGCAGACTTGTTGTTGAACGGTGTACCTGCGGCTATGGGTGTTAACCTTGGCGGCAAACTTGGTATGGGCAACGTAGCATCTATCCTGCCATTCACAGATGTGGACTTGAGTAGCCGTTCAGGTTACGAGAAGGTTATGGTTGGCATGATGGGCCCATTCTTTGGCGGCTTAGCACCTAAGTTCATTGATGGCGCTGGCATGATTACCCAAGGGGAATACTACAAAGGTCTAGAGTTGTTAATGCCCAACGGTATTGGCAATGCGATGAAGGGTGTGCGCTACGCAACCGAAGGCATCACAATGCGTAACGGGGATGTGGTCATGAAGCCCGAAGACATCAGCATAGTGGACGCAGCGTTCCAAGCTGTTGGACTACCAACAACAACCATTACAAGCCGCCAATACACTCAGAAAACTAAGGTAGAGTTTGATAAGTTTTACGCCGACAAAGCCGCAGAGATTAAGAGTGCGTATGTAGATGCAAACCGAGATGGTGATTCTGCTGGTATGGCAGATGCCCGTAAAGAATGGGAAAATCTACAAGAGTCTCGTCGTAGGAATAAGTATAAAATTCAGCCAATGTCAGAATTGTTTATGGCTGTCTCGGCGGCAAGTAAGCGCCAGCGTTCAGTGGTCAGTGGTGTAGAAACCACGAAGGCCAACAAACAATTTGTTGCAAATATTATCTAGGAGTAAACCATGGCTAAGTCACCAGCATGGCAACGTAAAGAAGGTAAAGCGGAATCCGGTGGACTCAACGCTAAAGGCCGCGCTTCTTACAACAAAGCCAATCCGGGTAAACCCGGACTTAAAGCACCACAACCCGAAGGTGGGCCACGCAAGGATTCATTCTGTGCTCGCATGGAAGGCATGAAAAAGAAACTGACCAGCGAGAAAACTGCTAATGACCCGAACTCAAGAATCAACAAAAGCCTCCGGGCGTGGAAGTGCTGATATGTCAGACGCCATTGAAACCGCTCGTGAGTTAGCCACGCACGCTGCAGACATTAAGCATCTGCAAGACGACATGGACAAACTTGTCTCCGACATAGACGACATTAAAAAGACGTTGCAAGCCATTAATAGCACGTTATCTGAAGCCAAAGGTGGCTGGAAGATGTTAATGATGTTTGGCGGGGCAGGCGGTGCGGCTGGCGCAATCGTTACCCAAATAGTTCATAGCCTACCTAGCTGGGGTAAATAAAAAACCCCCCGATTTTTACGTCGGGGGGAATCCCTCATCTAGGAAAAGCCAGTGCTTGGCGTTCACTGGCCAGCGGATGATACCGCAGCTTCTTCTAAGTTGACCACATTAGGGCCACTTGTTTTCTCAGCCACACCTTCCATCGCTGCAAAGTCAAAGCAATAACAAGCACATGCACCAGTGGAATGAGCTGTGCCACGGCCGATGTTGAACCGATCCGGTGCCTTGACCATCCACTTCTGCTCTTTGGCAAAGTTGATGACTTCCTTTGGCTCCATGCGGTTTTTAGAACACCAGTCCACGAACTCTTTCTTGGCTATGAATAACTTACCGACCAACTTGGGATCAAGAGTCTCGCCCTTGTTCTTATTAGGTGTACCCAGTATGCGTCGACCAGCAGCCACACCAACGATACGGGACAGTGACTCCTCAGGACCGCGAGCATCAGTGCGCACATCACGATAGCCAACAGTTACCAAAATACGGCTGGACAACTCACGCACCATTCTGTTGATGGCTTCTGCTGGGTCAGTCGTGTTGCCCTTGGATACTGCGGCAGTCAGGTCAGTCATAAGACGAACCGTGAAGTCTTCTAGCAAGGTGTAATCAAACTCTACGATGTTGAGGTCAATAAGTAGTCTCGCTGCTACCAGCGTACAAGTTGCATGGCTACGGAAGAAACGATACTCAGACTGTGGCATCAAGCTGCTCATCTTGTTCTCGATCTTGGCGTAGAGGTCAGCCACCTGCGCTTGGTGTGTCACGATGTACTTAACGAACTCATGTCCGGCGTTACCCATGTTGTCGCGCATCACGTCAATCGCATTGGATACTTCCACTGCGGGGTCAATGATTGGCACGTTGTAGGACGCAAAGTTAATCCCGATCATCCGCACGGCTTCTGCCTGTGTGTTGGCGTTGTGTGATGCTAATTTGGCGTGCATGTCCTCGTTGGCAGTTAAACCAACCACAGCCTTCCAAGTGTGCTGTTCAGCAAAACCAACCTTACCGCCAGAGGAAGTCAAGCGAGCACGGTCTGTACCTTGTGACGTGGTGTAAGCCATCGAACTAACTTCGGCTGGGTCCATGTCGGTCATCTCATCAAACACTACTGGAATGTTCTTGTGGGCACCCACGATAGCCCAACGAGCATTACGGGTTGCGCCTTCTTTACCAGCGAAGATCATCTTATTGGCGTCACAGATACCGTACAGCGCTGCACGCCACACCGAAGTTTTACCCTTACCTGACGCACCTGAGTTAACAGCCACTAACGCACCGTTGTAACTATCTTCTCCGAATGGTGTGATGAGGGAGCCATACACGTTGCAGAACACGTACTGAGCGGCTTGACTGTTTTCACGGTTGTAGATGTGGTTGACGGCTTGACTATAAGCAGCAAGATTACCCCGAGGCTCAGGATAGGCGATGCGATGATCAGCAGCAGCGCCACCAATAAAGACTTTGCGGATAGAACCATCTTGATGATATAGCCTGTCTCCAAGCAATATTCCACTCATGTTGTCACGCCAGCCAAACGAAGTCAGGGTATCAGTCTCACGCTGTTCGGCCATCAATTTACGAATAGAGTCGCGTATATACGCGGTCATATGCATCGTTGAATCCTTATTGTTAGAGGGCATCAATTCATACTTGGACAAAGCCTTGAGCATGTCGCTTGGTGAAGCCAGTGACGCAGTGTCCACCTCAAAGTCCCGTACCCGTTGATCAGGTAAGTGCATCCGAATAGTGAACGCAAATGCGCCGTCAGACTTCTTGATACGCTGAATCGGGTAGAACAATGTATGGCAAAACGTGTATGGTTGCAACACACCATCTTTGTCCTTGATGAACCGAAGCATGCGCTCAGACTGGAACTCAAACCCTTCCGGCATTGGAGGCACAGTGGCTTCCACGGTTGCCTCGGGGTTAGCCTCATCGACTACATCTACTGTGGTTTCAGCGGGTTCAGGCAGTAGTCGTCCCAACACGATTGGTGTTTTAATGTTTCCCTTATGGGGGCACCCATCGCAGGCGGTCGGGTTACAGCCTTGAAAGAATTCACAAGTAGCAGGACCAGTATCCCAAGAATCAAAACGGGTTTTAACATCCGTGTTATTGTGTCCAGTAGCCGCACGATTTGCGCTCCACTGCTCAGCAAGGTCGTACCCCTCGACGCAATGTTTAATGATGCCGACAACGCCGCGCCATGTTTCATAGTTAACGTCTCCTTGTGTGTCGCGCATAACGCGCATTTGGTTGCAGTGGTTAGCCGCTTCGTCAGCAGAGGACTCTAGTTGGGGTCCAAGGTGTGCTGTCAGGTCGTCGTTTAAATT
>Ga0222712_10003366_pt1 | contig 17477 bp, 24 predicted proteins | sample C33_657DmetaG_FD_165043 | JGI IMG/M metagenome (GOLD analysis project Ga0222712, IMG submission 165043) | Estuarine water microbial communities from San Francisco Bay, California, United States - C33_657D | ecosystem: Environmental > Aquatic > Marine > Unclassified | place: USA: California...
CTGAAGATGTTACTAATAAAGCTTCGTTTTCTTTGGCGTAATCCGTTAATGTACTTACAACAAATGCCATAATTTTTCTTTTTTAAAATTTTTAATTTAAAGTTTTAACTCTTTCCAAGAATCGCTCAATCTTGTCAGCCTTAGGCTCAACGATTCTAAAATTGTTTTTTGGATTTTGAATAGGGTCAGCAACTGGAGTCTTTGAAAATCCTTCCAATACGCTTAACATTTCACTAAATCCTTGATTAAATTTGCTTTCTAATTCTCCCAACTTGTTTTTTAAAGCCTCATTCTCGGCTTGCAAGTAAGTGATAGTAGCATTCATTTCATCAAATTGAGAATCGGCTTCCATAGGAGCTTCTTCTGAAGTTGGTTCTTCGGCTTGAGGAGTTTCAATTCCTTCTACCTTACCACCAACAACGGTCATCATAGTACCATCAGCTAATTCATACTCGCCATCGGGAGCAGAAACTGAGTTACCTGAATCGTCAACAAGCATAGCATCTGCGCCAATCTCTAATGCTGATAAGTCGATTTTAGAACCATCTTTTAGGTCGTAAGTTTCGAATACCAATTGAGTCGCTGGCTCAGGTGCAATTTCTTCAGTTTGCTCAACGGCATTATCCGCTAACATAACTTTAATTTTTTCAATTGCTTCTGAAACGTTCATAAATTGTTTTTACTATTGTTTGATTATAAATACTTATTTGTTAATACTTTATCATTTAACTTGTTCTAAAATCGAACATATCTCAGACCATAGCGATTCTTCAACGCTCATCGGTTGCTTTTCTTTCTTGTAATTAAATATGCCTTCAACACTAAATCCTTTAAATTCGCCCGATTTAATCTTATTCCAAACTGATTCATTTTCTACTTTAAAGCTACCAAACCAAGAACCTTGAGGTGCATCCTCAAATCCTTTCATTGCCATTACTCCCCGTGATGAATCCACGATAAACGATTCGTACATCGTTATCCCTTCAACTGCCAAAGCCTCATCGTGCATCAAGTTTACGTTTGACTGATAACCTTTCTTAAAGAACTTTTGCGCTATCTTTTCAATCGTATCTTTAGTAAACGTAACGTAATATTCGCCATTTTGGTCGTTCCTATAAATAGGAGTGTCGGCAAGCATTAAAGCGCCTGAAACAATTCTTCTATCTTCGGACTGAATAACGAATTTAGCCTTGTCTTCTTTAAACTTTAAGAAATCTCTTTCAATTGCTGGTCTATCAACCAAAGCAACGAAGTCAACTTCAACATCATCGTTTAAATCTTCACTAATTTCAAGTTGGTAAATTGGTAATTTCATATTATTTGTTTTTAAATTCTTGCAGAGTTTTCAATTCTCCGTATTCTTTTTTGACTTCCCGTAATATCTGACTCTACAACGTATGCCCGTGCATTTACATTACCTATCGCATTGATTGAAGTTTGGTCTAATGAAGTTGGCGCGTTAGGAGTAAAACTTGGAGGTACTGGCGCTGCCGATAGTCTTGCTCCGCCTCCGCCTCCACTTGTATCGCTAACTCCAGGCATACTTGGTAATGGAGTATTAATAATTGAATTTACGGTTAATAACCCTTGTGCAATAGTCGCTGCCGCTGCAATAAAGTTAAATGGCGCTGGGTAATCTTTTAATGCTCTTGATGCTCCAACATAAGTATTAATTGTAGCATCTGCAATACCTAATGCTTTTCCAGCAACCGTTCCCTCTCCAGCTAACTGCATTCCAGTACGTAAAGCATTACTAACTATACCTAATTTTTCATCTTGTTTTCTTCTTTCAAGTTCTATTTCAAACTTTGCATTTTCCTTTATAGATTTATCCATTGCATTATTTACTAATGCAAGAACTTTAGGCTTGTTGTTTTGAATTACATCAAATATATTTTTAACATCTTTTAATTCCTTAACCTCGACTTTACTTGAGTCTCTTTTAATTTGGTCAATTTCATCATTTGCTTTTTTCGTTAAAAATACTTTTAATCTTTCATTATCAGAAAATAGCGATAAATCGGTTTCGAGTTGTTGCTTAATTTTAACAATCTTTTTATCTTCTTCAGATAAGCCAGCTTCCGCAAGTTCATTTATTCTTGTAATTCGTGATAATTCATTTGCTAATTCTTTATCAATCCGTTCAGCTTGCTTTTTTAAATACTCATCATCTCCTTTTTTTTGTGTGGCTAAAACGGATTTTTTATAATTGCCTTCAATGACTACTAATTCGTTTTTTGAGTTGGCTAAATTCTTTGTTTCTTCTTCGCTTAATTTAACTCCATTACGTTTCTTAGCCTCAAGTACATTGATGTCTTCTGAGGCTATTTGCTTTCGTTTATTAGATAATTCCCTTTCGGATGCTCCTTGTGATTCAAGAACTTTTAATTCTCTTTCATATTGCTCTTTACGATTCTTTGAATTTTTAGCATATAACTCTAATCCCCTATCAACTTCCGAAGTAATGCCTACAAAATCAGTAACTTTTGTAACTATATCGCCTATTGCATTAGCTATAACTCCTAAGCCTGGCACTAATTTTAATACCGCATCCCTTACTTTGTCAAAATTTGCAATCAATAAACCTAATCCTATTGCTAATGCGCCAATTCCCGAAGCAATTAATGCACCTCTTAATGTAGTAAATGCTTGTAAAACCTGAGTTTTAATTACTAATGCTAAGTTTTTAAATCCATCTATTGAGCCAAGAATAGTGTTTAAGCCTTCCGAAAATGCTAATGCACCTTGTACTTTAAGTAATTGCTTTTGAACGTTCTCCGATTCAACACCGAATAATGCTAATGCTCCTTGCGCTCCAGCAAATGCGCCAGCAACTCCTTGAATTGATTGTCCAAATGCTTTAAATTTAGCATCAGGATTAAACGCATCAATTGTCGCTTTGGCATCGCCAATACGGTCTTTTAATTCAGCGGCTCTTTTGGCTGCGTTAGCTATTTCCTTAGCAGATGCGCCAGCAGTATTTTGTAACCTTGCTAATTCTTGTACCGATTCCCTTAATTGCGACCTTAAACTTCGTGTGTCTGCAACTAAATCAATACCAACCTTTGCGTTTTCAGCCATCTCTTAATTTTAATAAAATAATTCAATTACTCTTAACAATTCACATTTGGTTGTTTGAGGAATACTCGGATTAAAATCAACTACTTTATTTAACCTCCATAATGCGCCATCTATATAAATCAGTTGAGCAAAGTCAAGCGAATAAATATCTTGTACGGTTAAGTATAAATAGCAACTTAGAAGCTTACTATCTTTGTTTATTATTTCAGCTAAATATTCATCCCACCACGCATTGTATAAATTAGCCGTAGGGTAAGGATTTAATAAAGTAAAATAAAATTCATTTGGGACTCCAAAATTAATGTCAAGCGTTGGAAGTTCAGGGTCATCTAAATGCCCAGCATATCCGTAACTTTCAACATCGTTTAGTAAATTACCACCTGGAGCAGTTCCAATTCCATTATAGTAATCTTTGATTTTATATCTATTTGTGTTTGGAGTAGGTAAACTAATTTTTTTAAAGAACATAATTCGGACATTGTTGTCTTTACGTTCTTCAGTACCATTGCTTTCTTTAAATAAGTTTGCCCTTAATTTTATATCCACCGTGCTTTTAGTCAATACGCTTGGACTAAATATTAATTTTACTTCCGTTCTGTCTTCAGCAAATTGATAACCAGTATCTTCTTTCCTATCGCCATACGATTCATTGTATTTTTTAAAATATGCTTCATTATAAAAATCATCATCCTCAGTATAAACGTAATCGTAATACCTTGCATTTAATTCCGACATTGGCTTAATCGAAATCTCTTTTGAATAATCGACTTTATTTGACCAATCAATTGATTCAGCAACTGGGTCAGATAACAAAAGTAATCCCGTAGCATCTCCCGTTTCTCCGTGTAATAGCAACTCGCCAACATCATTTACTTTTAAAAACCCAGCGCCTTTACGATAAAATTCTATGTATGGTTCTATTAATAAATGAGTGGTTAATAATGGGTCTTCGTAAACGTATAAATTAAACATTCTACAAATCGAAGCAAAAAAATCTTTTTGTTGGATTCCTTTAGGCAAACAATTCCCCATCGATATTAAATCTCCCTCAGTTGCTAAACCAACTTGAGCGTAATCAGATTCAAATGCTAATTTAAAATCTATTGGGCATAATGTTGAATATGCAACTCCAGTATAAAATATTACTTGAACTTGAATAGTATCATTTGCATTTAATGAAACATCAACAATCCAATCAATAGGAATATTTTGATTGTCAACATTTGGAGCAAATGATTCGGTTACAATTGTTGTACCTGATTTTTTTAAATTTACGGTAAATGTACCTGAACTTGATAAATTAAGCCATCCAGTAAGTTTTATTTTCCCAAGAGTTCCATTTGTTCCTCCGAATGTATAAGTAGCATAATCTGCCGTAGTAAATAGGACAATATTTGGATTTAAATTAAAGGTAATTAAATCAGTTTTTCCTACATCACTCCCACTTTCAACACAAATTGTAGATTCAACAATTAATAAATCCTTAGTCAATTGCTCAAGATTCCCTTTATTATTTGGAATAATTAAACTTCTAAAATAAGGCGTATCAAAAAAGGCAGAAGTATAGGTGTAACCTGAGAAATCAATTATTTTATCAACTAATTCGTGAACGAAAAATGCTGGTCTAAAAGCATTTAAATGCCAATCTTTGCCTCCACCAGTATCAGGATGCTTGCATAAACCGTAATCAATTAATGGGTAAACGATACCTAAACCACTTGCTACACCTGAAGCAGTCCAAGAATTAACAACATTTTCAGCAGTCCATTCCTCATCATAATCAGAAAAATGCTCTAACATCGTAGGGTCATTCAATAGCTTATTACCTATTGCGGAGGCAAAGCCACCCAACTCCCCAAATACTGCACATTGATATTCTATTACTCCGTTTTGAATCGTTATCTCCAAAAGGCGAAGAACTCCCTTAAAAACTTGTATCTTATTGACAAATATCTGACAATTTGCTTGCTTGGTCGGGTCAAAATTATACCCAACATTTGGTTCATCAGGGTTACTAATACCGTAATTATTACCGCTGGTAAAATTATAAATATGACCAAACACTTTATTATTGTTTGCGTTACCAGGTATATTAATCGTTTTTGAATAGTTCGTATTCCTCGAAGAAAAGTCTTTAATGTCATCTATTGCGTAGTTTAATTCTGCTCCTAAATCCTCGAATAAGTCGAGTCTTTGTTGTTCAATTATTATTTCGGTTATCATTATCTAAATTGGCTAAATTGTTTTTGCCCTAAATCAAATTGCAATTGGTAATTAAATATTTTATCCGAAGTGATAACCTTCTCTTGCCAATTTGTATCCTTCATAACAATAGGGTAATAGTCGCTCGTGCCTCCATTAATTAAATGTAAATAAACCTCATTAGAAGCAAGCAATTCAGAGCCAAGTGCATAATCTACCGCCGATACATAATCACTCGTTACAAGGTAACTCCAATCGATTTGAGTGGCTAATGCTTGGACTCCACCGTAATGAACTCCCGAACTATTTTTAAAAGCCATTGAAGTTCCGCTCCTTTGGTAATCAGCAGTTTGATAAGTCGTTCTTTTAAAATTCTTTTGTTGGCGATTAAGTAACTTAAAACCAAAAGTGTCATATCCTCCAAATTGATTTTGAAATACTAAATTAACTGGTGTAAATCTTGGAGCGCATACTTGTTTAATAGTCATCGTATCTGAGCCAATCGTTACCTTATAACCATACGTTGCATCGGTAATAAATGAACTACCTAAATAAGTATTTATTGCCATAGGACTTAAATCTAAAAGCAAAGAAGAAAGACTTGATAACGTTCCGCCCGTTGATGAACTTCCGCTATTACTTCCATCTTCATTTATCTTTTGAATTGTTGCCGTTATTGCTGATAAGTTGGCATTGAAATAAGTAATGTAAAACTTCTCCCCACTTATTACTTCGCCAGCAGTCCTATCTCTTGTCGTTAAAAACTTATTTGTATAAGTAGAAATTGAAGCCCTAAATGGATTTAAAGAATAGTTCCATCCCTTAGCCGTTGCCGAAGTTAGGTTTGCATAGGTTGTATTCCCATATTCTTCTCCAAATAAAATGGTATAGTCGACGAATAGGAATGAGCCAGCAAACTGTAAGACTGAACTTCCTGATGGGTTAAAACCGCTTCCAAGATAATTTCTGATAATGGGAGCGACATCAAGTACGCCATAGTTTCCTGAGTCGGGATAATTTTTAAGTGTGGCAACGGTTGCGCTACTAACTTGTATATCAAATACATATTTAAAAGAGGATTGTGCTACATTGGTTGAAGAAACTATATGCCATAAACTATCGTGAGCCGATGTGTATGAACCTGGTACTGATTCGCTTGTAATTGCCATTATTTCTTAAATGTTTGTGTAATCGTTAATGCTATATCTTGTCCTAATGCTTGTGATAATTTTGCTTTAAAATCTTCTCCAAATGCTTTTTGTTCATTATCATCAAAAAACCCTACTCTTCCAATCCCTCGTTCTTTAATTCTTTTAGCAGTATTTTTAGCTATTGCCAATAACTTCTTTTTGGGGTCAGCAGCATTTGTAAGTGTTTTTCTTTTTATCTGCAACGGACTTAATCCTTTGCGTTGGTCTTCATTTTTAATATAATTCTTATGCCTTAAATACCATTGAAGAATTGCCTCCACCATATTTTTAGAAACTTTTAATGTTCTAAATTTATAAGGCGAATTTGGTTGACCGCTTTTTAATCCTTTTACTCCTTTATTTTGAAAATCATAATATTTACTTGCTGGATTTGATTCATCGTATCCAATTGTTAAAGTATATTTATTGCCTTTTTTATTAATAGCTGAAACGGAAATATCACTCATATTTCCCCTATCAACTTTCCCTTTAGCATTTATTCTTTGCTGAGCTAATCCAATGAATTTATTAGCAGCATCATACATCACTTTTTCAACCGCATCTAATTTTAATGCGCCTTGAGAACTTTCCCCTCCTAAATCAAAGTCTTTACCTAATGCTTTTTGTGCTTGCTCAATGCTTGCCATATATCTTTTTCATTTGCTCTGCATCAAAACTATTCTTAGCCTTAATATAACTTAAATCATTTAATGCTTGAATCGTTGGCAATTCAAAAGCATCTGCTAAATTTATTCTTTCGTGTTCGGCAATGATGGTAGCCTGGTAAATCCATCCATAACGTTGCATAAAGCCATTATCGTTATCTCTGCTTCTAATTTGTCCATCCCGTTCTTCATCAACTCCTGAATCAAATAATCCTTTAAACTCGTTATCGATTCGCTGAATACTTGACAAAAAAAAACCACACTCCCATAAACCGATTCAAAGCTTGCTGATAATAAGTCCTCAGCGTATTCCTCATGCTTGCTTGCATCGTACTTGGCTACTTTCCAACCTCGCCAGGTCAACTTCATAGGCATAACCATTGAAGCTGCAATCTTATGCAAGTTGTTTATAATATCATCTCCAAAGAATTTAGTTTCTAAATACCTTGAATAAGGGATATTCCTAATATCATAAACGCACCTATATCTTTTTTTGCCAACCTTAATATAATCGTTTGGCTTTGGTATTGGCGCAGTCTCAGTAATAAATGTAATTTTCTTTAACTGCTCGTTTAATTCCTTAATACTTAAAGAATCAATTTGTGCTTCGGTCTGATAAGTCAAAATTTCTAATGACTTAACTGCAATATCCAACTCGGTCAATCCTTCCCTTTTTGTAAGTAGGTTTTGAATTTGTTGCCATTGCCATACTGTGACATCTTTCCAGTTCATATTTATAAATAGCTAATTAAACAAAGTTGTATCTGCCCGTTCCTGACTTAAAATCAAACTTGCGCCACGCTAATGCTAAAGCACAAACGCAGTCATCCGTAAATCCCGTCGGTGCTGAATACTTTACTCCGTGTGATGTGTATTGATACTCGAAAACTTCTAATTCATTTTTAATCATTCCTTCGGGATAATGTACTCGTTCCTGATGAATTGCCACTTGAAGACCAAGCATTAATTCTTGCTTGCTTTGGCTTGTAAATTTAAACCCTTCTATGTCCATGCCTTCACGTTGTAATTGCTCAACTATTGGGTCGCCTACTCCAGTACTATCAATTAACATCGGTGCTTTTGGTAAATTGCGGATTATGTTTTGAGTCGATGCCCAATCTTTCTGAAATCGGTCATAATAAGCCACATTGCCACTATTATCTAAACCGATTATAACCGTCCAATCTGAGTACTTTGCCAAATCGACTCCGTAACATTTAACAATATTAGTTGATAAGTCCGATGTACACTTGCGAATTGCCTCACTTCCAAATGGATTCGCAGCGTTCTCAGCTGGGTTAGCCATGTACTCTTGCTCGAATACTACGGGAATTGCTGATTGCTTAATTGAATCGACTTCAGAATTTGCAATATAAGGGTTATCGTAAGTCGAATATTTAAACGATTCCCATTCTCCGTTTGCTTCTAATCCTTTTAAATATAAAGAATAGAAATAATTCTTGCCTCTTGGAGTCGATAGGAATAGCGCCTTGCCTTTGTAATCGGTTAAGGTAGGTCTTATAGCATTATTCCAACCGTTCTCTAAATTAGGGATATAAGAAGCCTCGTCAATAATGACATAATGGAATCTTAAACCACGAAGATTATCTAACCGCTCTCCAGTAAAGAATCGAATGACTCCACCCGTAGCCAATTTAAAAGTTAAATCTGATATGTTAGAAGTTGCTACTTCGGGAGGAAGTATTAAAGCGATATCGTCAAAAAAGACTTTAGCTAATTTATAAGTCGGAGTTATGTAAGCAACTGACTTACCTTGTAATGCCTCTACGCAAGTTATAACCTGGCTAATCAATGACTTGCCAAATCTTCGCCCGCACATAAGCACTCTAAACCTCGCCTTGCTCTGTAATACTTTTTTCTGCGCCTCGTGTGGAGTCGGTAGGATAATCTCCATTGGCAAATTTTATAGTTATTTCAGTATCTTGTTTTATATCAGCCGATTCTTTTGGCTTGCCAAATACTCTACTTAATAAAGTTTCTATTGAATATAATGAACCGTTCTTTAAAGATTTATTCATTGCTCCAGCGATTGTCTTTTCTAATATTGAACTTTCAGGATTATCAAATATCTCTTTAAGTTGGTCAATATTCATAGCAAGCATTTTACGAATTGTTATTCCAATCTCGGTCATATTATAACCTGATTCTTTTAACAAGGTAACGTACTTCTTTGGTCGACCATTTGGATTGCCTGATTGACCTTTCTTAAAACTTACTAAATTTTGTTCGTTTGCCATATCTCTCCGTTTCTTTTAATTTTTAATGTTGGGTCTAACTTAATCATTCGGTCAACTATAACTTGGCAATATTTAGGGTCAAGTTCTGTTCCGTAACATCTTCTTTTAAGTTGATGTGCTGCTACCATTGTTGAACCTGAACCAAGAAATCCATCTGCCACTAATTCTCCTATCCTTGATGAATTCTCAATTAATGGTGCTAATAATTTAATTGGTTTCATTGTTGGATGTACATCATTTTTATAAGGCTTATCGCAATGTATTACTGTCGTTTTTTGTTTGTCTGATGTCATCTCCTTAACTAAATCAAGTAATTCTTTTTTGTTTAGTTTTTTATAATCTATAACATCTTCAATAACAGTTGTTTTAGTTCTATTTTCTGTAAAATAATGCGCTGCTCCTTCTTTCCAACCATAAAGGCAAGGCTCGTGTTTCCAATGATAATCTTGTCTGCCCATTACCAATGCATTTTTAACCCATACAAGGCATTGCTTTAATAATAATCCTGAGTCCTTAAATGCTTGTCTAAAATTTGCGCCTTCGCTATCTGCATGCCATACATACCAAGCACCTCCTGGTTTACAATAACTTCCCAATGCAGTATAAAAATCATAAAGAAATTGATAAAATGAGTCGTTTGTCATTTGGTCATTCATAATCTTTAAACCTGTTCCACCTTGATAATTCACATTATAAGGTGGGTCTGTCATAACCATGTCACATAATTGTTTGTCAAACAATCTTTGCCAAGTGTCTATTTCTGTTGAACTTCCGCATAATAATTTATGTTGCCCAATTTCAAATAAATCTCCAATAACAATATCAGTTTCTATTTCCTCTGGTATTTCATAATTATCTTCTTCAGCAGATAATTCTATAATTTCTTCAATATCAAATACGGGAACATCCAATCCCCACTCAACCAATTGTTCAGCATCCCATTCGTTGGCAAGCATATCCCAATCCCATTCTCCGTATCCAACATTGTCTTTAATTATAAATGCCTTTTGTTGTTCTTCGTTTAAGTCACTTGCTTTTATTATTGGTACTTCTTTTAGTCCAGCTTCCTTACAAGCCTTTAATCGCATATTCCCTCCAAGTACAATCATATCATCGTTTACCACAATAGGTCTTAAAGATAACATCTGAGGAAACTCCTTAATTGATGCAACTAATTTTTTAAATTTGTCATCCTTGATAATTCTTGGATTGTTTGGATTCGACTTTATGTCGGTCAATTTGGTTGTTGTGATATTCATTTTTTTAAAAGTAATGACCACTCGGTCGGTAAGGTTAATTTCTTTTCTAAACTAAATCCGAATTGAGCAAAGAACTCAATCCACTTTTCTTCTGATTTAATATTAATATGACCCCAAGCCTCATCTTGCTCGGGAGTTGTAAAATATGGAGTTGATGAAAATATGAAATATTCACAATTAATATTGTTCATATAATCAATAATTTGCTCATCGGTTAAATGCTCCATAACCTCAATGCTGACTACCATTCCGCAATGGTCAGGATAAACACTAATGTCGTTTAATTTAACTCCTCTTTTTTTAGCAAATTCCTGATGATATTTATTAGGCTCAATGCCATAATAATTAACTCCTTTATTTTGCAAGCATTCTCCAAGCGTACCCATGCCAGCACCTATCTCGATTATGTCTTTAGCATATTCGATAATTATATCAGCCGTTGCATCCATCAAATTATAATAATCAGGATTCTCGGGAGTTATTCCGTTTTGTACTTCAATATCAAAAAATTCTTTGTCGCTTACACGGCTCATATTATTGTTTCTTTTGGTAAAAATTGATTGCAATTTGTATGCCCTTCAGCTTGGCTCATTCTATAATCTCTACCAAGTCCTTGAGCAACTGCCATAAAACTTGATTGATTGCCACTAACATATTTAGCACCTAATTGTAATTGCGCAAGTTCAAGATAATCTTTAATCTCATACCTCTCAATTAAATGTTTATACGGCTCATATTCAGATTCTAAACCAATGAAATAAACATTATCTGAATTGTCTTTTAAAAAATTAATTTCTTTAATCCAATCCGTAGTTAGAGATTGATATCTTGGAGTTATATTAATAAAACTATTATTTGATTTTATTGGCTCAACTTTTAACCATCCTTGTTTCCAAGTTTCATCTATAATCTGAAAACTTTGCAAATGCAATTGTACTAAATGAGTTAAATGCAAATCTATATTTGAACGGAATAAATCTAAGTTATAAATTGTACCGGTCAATTCTCTGCCTTTTTTAACTTCGTGAATATAATCTTGCGCCTCAAGTAATGGCAAAATTGTATCATACAAATTATCAGGTAATTGTACATTAAAAATCCCTCCGCTTAATGCTTTAATAGTGGGCAAAGAATAAATGACATCTCCAGTCGCACCACTATGATAAAAGTTATTCATATAAAATTTAATTATGATTCTAATAACTTAGAATAAATAGCAAATCTTTCCTCATTAATTTTAAATAGGTCGTAATGCTCACGGACATATTCGGCATTTGACTCCCCAAAATCCGTTCTCATTTGTTTTGAGAATACCATTCTCTTAATATCTCTCTCCCAATTGTCAACCCAGCATACCGTTGGAATGTCATCGTAAGGCGCTCGTTTAATTGCCATCAAGGGAATCCGTTTAGCGCCAGCTTCTAATGCCTTTAGATTAGATTTTAATCGGTTAAATTTATTGTCAAGCAATGGAGCAAGTAAAATGTCAGCCTCCAGGTAGAAATTCATGTACAAATCTACTGGCATTGATTCAAGTATCTTGTGGTTTAATCTTTCTCCAGCAGTAAACCAATCGCCCATCTGCTTCCAATGAAACTCGTTTGCTTTATTCCAACCACAAAGAAGCATTCTTGTAGATTCCTTAAACGATTTAGACTTTGCTAATTCTCTAATCGGATTCTTCAACTGCCTCATATCAGGAAAATGAGTGATGCTACCCGTGTGAGCAATGTTAACAAATTCGTTTACATTTCTTGTCGCAGTAAATTGGTCTTTGTCAAACGGCAAAGCATTGGGCAGAACGTAGCAATTAGGATTTATCTTTACTATCTCAAGCCGTAATCGGTTATGAGTTGTCGTAACGACATCAGCCACTTTAATATAATTCTTAATTACTTGAGTCACTCCTAATGACCGATATGTTGGAGCAGATAAATGCTGGCTGAATAGTTCCCAATAGTCATCGATATCCACAACTAATTTAAAGCCAAGTTTAGCCTTCCATTTTAATAAATCGGGCAATGGTATCAATTCACAAAATCGATTAACTACGACCACGTTTATCGCCTTCTCAATCAGCATCTCTTCGGTCATTGTATCCGTGATAATACAATACTCTTTTTTCATTACCGATAATGGTAACGCAAGTCGATGATAAGTGACTCCTGAATGTCTACTTCCGACTGCGCAGATTCTTAGTTTGGACATCGTTTGGTTTTGGTTGGTTGAGTTTTGCAATGTACTTTATTCCTTCGTAATGTGCTGACAATCTTTTTAGCATATCAAAGACGCAAGAGCCACACCACGAATTGAAGTTAAAATCTTTGTTTATATATTTACGGTAAAGACTTGCATATTCTTCAAGTACATCTCGGTCAATGTTTTTAGTAAACCCTAAAGCGACTGCCTCAAAGTTTATAATGTTGGCTTCTATAAATGCTATCTCTTGCTCGTTCATAGTTTATTTATTAATCTAAAAATAACCGCACCTAAAATCCCCGAACTAAAAACGATTGCAATCCATTCTTGAAACTGCATAGGAACGACAATCAAAACGATAGCGCTCCAGGTACTTAAACAAGGAGTGCAACTAAACGGCTTAAAGTTTAGTCCGAATGACTGATAAAGATTTGTCATCGTAAAAAATACTGCAAAGGAAACCGCTGCGATTATCGTTATCATTTATTTGTTTGGTAAATTTCGTCCTTAACTAAACTCCAGTATGCTTGGTCATCTGCTTTAAGTTTCTGCTCAAGAATTAGTGAACAAATATAAAGCGCCAATTCAAAAGCAAATACTTTATTGCCACAAAAATAAAGTGCATTCGTTAATAAACTTTTGGCTTTCTCGTCAGGCTTCATCCCTTATTTTCTTTTTAATATTTGAAATCGTTTTGACAATCGACATATACGGAATGCCAGTCTTTCTCGAAATCTCAGTTTGATTAAAATTCAATTCAACGTAAGTATCGAGTAGCATATCTTCATACCAGGATAATTCTTTTCTCGCTACCTCCACTCGATTAAATAGCTTTTCTTTGTATTCCTTTGATTCATCCTCAATCTGAACTAACTCTTCTAATCCATCAATCGATTCATACTTGGCTCTAAAATGCCTAAAGAATGGTTGATTCATTCCAGTACTATAAATCATATTTAGCATACATCTGACCAACCAAAATTTTAATCCGTTGCTTCCGTTGTTATTATAAATAGACCAAAATTTGTCTTCGGTTATTGAGCAAAGATTCACAAACATTTCTTGCTTAAGTTCTTCTCGCAGATTTGCTGGGTGCATTTTCATTAAGGCTTGTTTAATCTCCTTTGAATTATAAAGTTCCTCAATGATTTGCGACCTGGTCATTCTTTTGATTTTCTGATTATCTCAAAAATAAAATAAACGATAAAAGCCACCTCGATAATTCCTACCGCAATGGCTTCCCAAATTAACCTTTCCACTTTTCGAGTTCCCGATTTAAATACCAAACCGCCTTACTTAAATCTTTCTTTTTAAATCCTTTCTTATCGGCTCGCAATATGTATTTAATTGAATTACCAAGATTAAAATTAAGGTCAAAAGCATCAATTATATCAATGACCTCAATGCCATTCCCCTGATAATGCTCAGGATGATTGACCTCTTCTTTGATAACTCCTTGATAATTAATCTTTTCCATTTGCAAAGTTTACATTATATTCCTCTTAATTCCAAGTAATCCTTAATTTTTTTTGTTTGCCGATATGCTGGGTAAGATGAGCCATTTTGATTTTTCATTCGATTAAGGTTTATTTCAAGGCTATAATTCAAATCTAAATACGTTGCGCCATCTATAACTACTTGAATCGTAGGTCGTTGTAATCTCATTGTAATCCAATGAATAGCCATTTTATAATTATCACTCATATCTCATCTGCTTTAAATCTACGAATTAAACTTTCGCAGTCTTCAATCGACCTTACAACTGCGTAATAATATCCGTGAGATATTGCTATTTGTTCAAATGCTTTTTGGTTTGGTTGCTGAGTTCCTTTTTCAATTTTAACCTCAACAAATAAACCTTTCCACTTTTTATTTGAAACCATCCAAAACATATCAGCAACTCCAGCCTTTGCGCCTTCCATCTTTAATTTTATTGCAACAAGTCTATGCCTTGCACCTCCGTTTGGAATGGCATAATAGTAAAAGTCTTGTGTCCATTCTAACCATTTACAAATTGCAACCTGGAGTTTATGTTCGTGTTCGTTTCTCATTGTATCTTTGTGCATATAAAAGGTTTAAAATTGTGCATATTTTACACTTTAACATATAAATGTGTCACAATTATATCTAATTTTATGACATACTTTGTCGGATATTACCCTCATTATGTGACATTTTCTGAGTTAGTGTCGGATTTTACCATCAATAACATTAAACATATTTTACACTTTAGCATATAAATTTGTCAATCGTGTTTTTGGTTATGCAGATATTCTCCAATCACTTCAGCCTCATCAATAATCCAATGCTCAAATTGAGTTTCGGTAAACGTTGCACCAATTACTAAAGTTTTAAGCGCCTGAAAGTAATCATCCAAGTCAACATCAATATGGTCAAACTCTACCGAAATAATTTTGCCATCAGTTTCTAGGCTTAACTTTGTTTTTTTAGTTATCATTTTTATTATATTTTAATCTTCCGTGACTTGTATACAAACTTAAATCTATCGTATCCGTGTAAATATCCTCTTGAGTTACTATTCCCCAGTCTTTTACATTGACTGATTTTTTTTCTATTGTCTGTTTATTTTTCAGCGCATAGTAATAAGCATAGCAAATTAATACTATTGCAGTTCCGTAAATTAGTTTTCTTTTCATTTTTATTATTGGTTTAAAATATAGTTTCCCCATTGGTCAGCCATCGCATCTGCTATGCCTTGAAATGTTTTACTTCTTAATCCTCTGCGTTCTTCAGTAGTTTTTGCTTTAGTCAATGCTTCATAATACCACATCGGTTGTTTTTTTAATTTACCATTTTTACCAATCCATTCTTTAAAATGTCCTTTGTCAACCATATCAGTTGGCTCTAATTTAGGAAGATTTTTAAGCCATAAACAAGTACTTTTGCTTGCGGAATCTCCAAACCAATAAGGTTGAACTATTTGGTCAGGCTTGCATAATTTAGTTGATATTACACTAATTGGGTTTTCAATTGCAATATGCTTAATATTAGCATCCATTAACTGTTTAACAAAAAGTAAAGCCATTCTTTGATTTTGTAATCTTTCTAAATTAGGACTGCCATCTTTATTGTAAAGATGCTTTGCTCCACTAACTGAAAGATAAGTGCAAGGAGGATGAGCAATCATTAAATCCCAGCCTTTATTTATTACTTCAAATACATCCTGCTGATAATGCCAATCAGGATGTCCGCCAGTACAAGGTAATATATCACAACTGAATGCTTCAAAGCCTAATTTCCTAAATGCTATGGTTACTGCTTGGCTTTCTTCACAAGCTATTAAAACTTTTTTCATTATTCGTTTGGTTTAATAGTTCCATCATTATCAATATAACAATCAAATGTAACTAAAGAATTAATAAATTTAATATACCCTTGAGTTTTGCAATGCATTTTCCGTTCTTCAATATCTGTAATAGTAGAATATTTATTCCAAAGTTCAATTCGTTCTTCTTTTGATATGGTCGGAATCTTGAACTGCTCCAAGTAATCAAATAGAATTGATAAGCCTCCAGCGATAAACGTAAATTTCTTGTCGTTCTTCTCGCAGTATCTTATCTGATTTGCATATTCATTAGCCGTGTCAATTGCTTGCTTCATTAATTCTTGGTCAGTTGGTTTTTCTTTCACTGGCTCTATTGGTTTAGGTAAGTTTTTAATCTCTTGTCTTGCATACTCCAAGTAAGCGTTCATAATTCTTCCAAAATATTCGCATGAGAAATTCTCATAGCATTTAGAATCGATATTTAACTTGCCAGCAACTGACATTTCAAAGGCAAGTTTTATTTCCTCGCAAGTATTATTTCCAAAATTAGATTTAACAAAATTGGTTAATACAAACTTTTCTTCTTCAGTAGGCAAATTGCTTCCACGTAAGCCAACCAAAAGCATCGAGTAGCGTAATGCTTGCTTTATATCTTCTTCGTTCACTACACGCAAAGTAATGGCGCTTTGTGCTTGTCTTATTGCAATTGCATTACCACTTCCTAAGTGCTTCCATTCTTGCTGCACTTGTTCCAAGTTTTGGCTCATTGTTTGAATTTCCATTGTTGTTAAATTTGGTTTTGTTTTGCATCCAAGTTTTTACTCTGCGACTAATATCAAAAAACTTTTCTGATTCCCATCTTGGTTTACCTTTTTTATCAGCTTCCATCCAATAAGAAACAAAATTATCGTATTCATCTCCAATTTCAGATTGTACCATAGTAACCATATCATAAAAAGAAATTTGTTTGTCTTTTACTACTCTTTCTTTATTATTAGTATATATATTATCTTCTTGTTTACTATAATCTATATTACTAATATTTGATTGTTTTCCTATATTAGGATTTTCCTCATTAGGTTTTCCTGTTATTAGGTTTTCCTCAATAGGAATTTCATATAGTAGGTAATCAACAACCCAAAAACCTTTATTATTTTGATATCTATTTCTTGCTAAATACCCAAAATTTTCCAGTTCTTTTAAAGCAGAAATTACACTTGGCAAACCTTCCTTTACTTGTTTAGAAATACGTTCAGCAGAGAACTCCCAGTTGTCAGGCTTTGATTGAATATAGGCATACATACCTTTTGCCTTAAAAGAAATATGAATGCTATTAA
>Ga0222712_10003367_pt1 | contig 17472 bp, 12 predicted proteins | sample C33_657DmetaG_FD_165043 | JGI IMG/M metagenome (GOLD analysis project Ga0222712, IMG submission 165043) | Estuarine water microbial communities from San Francisco Bay, California, United States - C33_657D | ecosystem: Environmental > Aquatic > Marine > Unclassified | place: USA: California...
CACTCCCACCCGGGCGCGCGCGACGTCGAGTCGCCACGTCGCCACCCGTCGCTTCGAACGGCGACGTCACATGGACGCATCGAGGGGGGTCGTCCAGGATGTACTACGTTCCGAATGTCCGAGAATACACGTCAGCACGTCCGTCGTCAATCGCGATCGCGCGCGCGATCGCCATGGGCCATGACGACAGATTTCGATCGGCGTTCGGTTATGCCGCGCGTGCATTCCTTCGTCGCGCGCGTGACATCATCGTCTCCAACGCTGTCGTCGACGAGGCGCATAGAGGCCGGAACATGCGGTCGGTGGTTGACGAGCGCGACGCGGCGGCGCGAGCGAGCGAGCGGCGCGCGAGCGCGAGCGCGCCGAGACGCCGAGCATGGAACCGAACGCGCGTTCGACGTGGTGTTTGCGAATAGAATAAACGCGCGAATGCGAATGCGAACGGGCGAGGACGAAAGCGATGAGCGAACGGGGAGTGAAAAAGCATGGACGCGGGGGAGAGAACGCGCGAGCGCGTTCGCCCTGGCGTTCGCGTCGGCGATCGGTGCGATGTCCATCGTTCCTGGACACGCGCACGCCGCGCGATCGGGCGCACGCGTTGGTGGAGGGGCGTTTCGCGCGAGCTCGAGCGTGGGTTTTCGCTCGAGTGGGGGGATGGGGGCGAACGCGTTCGGGTCGTACGGCGGGACCGGGACCGGGACGGGGACGCGCGCGTCGAGTTTTTTGATCGGTCCTGGGTTTGGATACGGTATGATGGGGCCGGGAATGTACTTTGGCGGAGGAGGGATCATGAATATTATCTTTTTGATGATGATGGTGACGTTTATAATGAACGCGTTGCAAAGCGCGACGGCTCGAGGGGGGATGGGCGACGGATTCACCGCCGGCGGAGATTCTATTAGCGTGGTGAAGATTCAAGTTGGTTTGTTAGGCACCGCGCGCGCGTTGCAAAGAGATTTAGAACGCATCGCGGATAAGGCGGATACTTCGTCCCCGGAAGGTTTGCACTACGTATTGGAAGAAACCGTCTTGGCGTTATTGCGGAATCCAGAGTATTGCGTGTACGGCTACGCGACGACCAAAACCTGCCGCGGACCTGAACAAGCCGAAGAAACGTTCAACGACTTCTCTTTGGATGAACGCGGGAAGTTTGAAAAAGAAACGCTGGTCAACGTCAACGCGCGCAAGAAAACCGCCGCCGTCGGCGGCGCGCCGAGCGACGACACCAATGACTACATCCTCGTCACCATTCTCGCCGCGTGTGACGGCGGGGTGAAAATCCCCGAAATCACCGATTCCACCGCCCTGAAAACCGCGCTCAAGCGTCTCGGCGCCGTGCGCGTCGACGCTTTACAAGCCGTCGAAGTCTTATGGACTCCGCAAGAGGTCGGCGACGCGCTCACGAGCGACGAACTCTTACGCGATTACCCTCGTCTCGCCCAGCTCTGATCTCACGCTCCGTGTAACGCACATGTATCATTCGCGTTCATCCCGCGCCGACGTCTCGTCGTTCGCGTCGTTCCTCGCTCGCGACTCGTATTCGAGGCGTTCGTCGCTGCACTCTCCTAAACCCTTAGTGTCCGTTGATATTCCACCTCGACCGCGCGCATCCATTCACTTCACATCACGCACGCGCGCGCGCGTTGCTTCCCCCCTGTACGATGTCATCATTGCTCGACATCTCTCTTCGCGTCCGCGCCCTCGAGCGCGCGCTCGCGGACGCGATCTCGCGGTGCGAAGTGAACGCGTGGAGCGCGCGCTCGGCGGCGACGACGAGCGCGGACCGCGACGAGCTCGACGCCTTGCTCGCCGTCGCCCGAGCGATCGCTCGCATGTCTCGCGCGTTGAACGCGTTGAACGACGACGACAATCGCGACGGACGTTCGCGCGCGCGAGCGAGCGCGGAATTAGAGCGCGCGAGGCGCGGTGTGTTTGTGGCGAGCGCGCGAGCGCGCGAACGCGCGACGCTCGAAGGCGACGTCGCGCGCGAGTGCTTGGCGTTCGTGGAGATGCCGGGCGATCGCGAATACGTGGACGTTGGGGAGGAGGAAGATTTTGAGTTCAATGCGAACGCGAGCGCGAGCGAGTTCGCGGTGGCACACGATGAGATCGAGCGCGAGGTCGAGCGACGGGGGCGAGCGGAGACGAATACGTTTTTACGAGCGGCGAACGATGATGATGAGGATTTCTATGGCGTCGATGCGTACGACGTTCGAGTGATGACGCCGGAGCGCGTTGGAGAGAATGATGGGTACGAAGGGGCGTACGAAGGGGCGCGAATGTATGATTCAGAAATGAAATCGAGTCTGCATTCGGCGGCGGCGGCGGAATCGCCCGGGAGCATGAGCGAGGACAGCGCGAGGTACTATAACGATCGTCGAGATGGCGAAGGCGAGAAGAAGAGCGAGAAAGCTTCGCGAGATCAAAATGGGCGCGGTTGGTTGGCGTTCGCTCTGAGCGCGATCGTCGTTGGGGGGGCGATGCAATTTATTGGGTCGCCTCGCGCCGCGGCGATGGGCGCGGAGGCGCGTCGACGTGCGACCGCAGCCAAAGCGCGAGCGGCGACCATGGCGCGCGATTCCGTTAACGCCGCGAAAAATGCAGTTGCGGATACCGTGCACGCGCAGCGCGCGCGAGCATCGGCGCGCAAGGCGCAAGAACTCAAAATTGCCGCGGCAAATAATGACGACGAGCCGACGTACCATGTTGTGCACACGCGCGCCGGCACCACGTCACGCGCTGCCGACGAATTTGCGAGCATGCCGGCGCGCGATTTCCGCTGGAAACCACACGTCTTGCTCGGTCGCGGTTAGTTTTGGGGACTCTATTTGACGATGAGCCGCGCGGAAGACGTGCGCCTCGCATCGAATCCGCTGAATAGCGAGAGTGAGAGTCCCACCCCTCACACCAAGGTATTTATTGTAATATGTTTGCACACGCAAACGCATACAAGAACTATATATTTCAAAGTTACAATACCTCAACGGTGGCTAATGTGCGATCGATCGATGAATCGCTTACGAGAACCCCCGCGCGAACAGTCGCTTGGACTTGCGTCGTAACAAACCATCCTTCGCGTCGATCACCGCCGCCGCCGCCCGTAAATGCTCCGGTCGAATCTCCTCGTACTCATTCAAACCTTTTGCCTTCATGATATCCCGAGCGGTTTCAACCATCTCTCCTACGAACATCTTTGATATCCCCGCTAAAATGATCAACCCGTTTGCGTTCAACGTCACCCCTGTCGCCGCCTTGAACAACCGTCTCAACATCGGTTTACTCAAATTTGATCGCCTGTAGCACTCGTATCTCTCCATCTGGCTTGGTGTGAATGTTTTCAACAGTTCGAGCATGCGCTGGCGGTCTTCATCGCGCTGTCGTTCGAACGCTTCGTCGTCGTCCCGTCGGCGGTGGTCCAGATCTTCCCCATCGATCATCTCTTCTGGTTTCTCTTCCTCTTCAGCGTCGGCGAAGCGAACTTGCGCGTCGTTCGCGGGTTGTTTATCCTTTAACGTCGCTTTGGCGCCCTTGACGACCGGTTTTTTCGCGCGTTTGGCCTGCGAGTACACGCGATGAACGCGCGCGGTGAGCGAGCCGCAAAGGCGAGCGCGCGGACGCTTTCGAGCGACGAGACAGGATGGCGAGCGAGGACGAACGCGCGGTCGATCGACGCACCGGTTGTTTATTTTCAGCGGCGACATCGGATTTACGTTTGGGCGCCATGTCGAGCGAACGCGCGCGTGCGAAAGTGAGGCAGTGTTTTACAAAGTCAACGCTGCGCGATGACTTGGAAGGCGTTATCGTCGGATTCTGAGCCAGAATCCTCGTCGTCGTCGTCGTCTTCCGAGACGTCGCTCGAATCGGCGACGGCAACGGCGGGTGTTTTTTTGGGCTGTGCGGCGGCGCGAGCGCGAGTTCCGCGAAGCGGCTCGACGTCGGAATCGGAAGCGTCGTCGATTCTCAAACGTTTACGCGTGGCGTCTCCCTCACCGTGCACGTCGTCGGAATCGTCGCAGGAGTAGTCCATTTCGTTTTCGTCATCGTCGTCGTCGTCGTCATCTTCACCGTCGTTTTCGTCGTCATCGTCGGCATCAGAATCGCGCTCGTGTCCGGTGAAATCTTCGTCGTCGTCATCGCTGTCGTCGTCGTCGCTCTCTCGCGAGGCGTTCGCTGCGCCCGTTCCGGCCTCTGCATCTTCCGCGCTCGTGCACCGCTTTGCCAAATACCTACGCACGTGGTCCAATTCATCGCGCGAAATGTTTGAAAACTCAATCTTCGCGCCGTTCATGGGCGTCATCGACAAGTCAAACGACGACGATCCCGCATTGTCGGCGCGGAGAATGCGCAAATCCTCCAACTCATCAAAATGCAAATACATCGCCGGGGATTGCCCAAACGCCACGCCTTCTTTCAGGAAGAACAAGTACCCTGAATTAAAACCATTCGTCGCTTGGACGTGTCCGTAGCCTTTCGCACCGGCGAACACTTTGACCGGATCCACCGTACCGCACGCCGCGGCGCCGACGCCGCGTTCCAAAGCCTTGTAAAACATCCTCGCCGCGTTCGGTCGCTCGCCTTCGCCGTCTTCGAAAGCTAACCCTTCGCCATCGATCACGAGCTTGTCTTTCGCGCGAAACGCCGCGCACAGCGCATTCGCTTTTAATTTCCCGTTACCCGCGCCGTCGCCGCGTACGCTCACGCACACATACGTCGTGCCATTTGCATCTCGCGTGGGTAACTCTAAAACTCGTCTCACGTCCCCTGGCGCGACTTCCACGACCGTGCCTTTGGCGTTTTCCAGGACGATACCCCCGTTTGGCATGATGTGGACGTCAAATTTCCCGCGCGGCGCCGAAAAGCTCACCAGTCGCGCGACGGCGAGCGCTCGCGACACATCCACCTTGCTTCGCTCGCTCGTTGTCCCTGGTTTGACCACAACGTTATTCGCGTTCGTCGAACGTGCTTTACTGAATGCGTTCGCCGCGTCACGCGCGTCGTCGAGGGCGTCGACGATCGGGAGAAGCGCGGCGGCGACGTCGCGAGCGTTCGAATCGCGCACGCGAGCGAGCACGAGCCTCCACGACGGTTCAGGGTCATTCGCCACGCGTGCGGCGAGCAAGGCGATTGGGTCTACGGTCGTCATGCGCGATCGCGGCAAGGAGAGCGTCGAGAGAAGGGCACGATGTGCGGCTCAAAAAAAAATGGTTGGACGGTTGAACCGTCCTCTACTAGTACTTCACATTAACGGCGCGTCTCGCCAAGCGATATCCAACCACCTGCATTTTCACGCGCGCGCGCGCGCAACGCGCGAACTACTCCCTCAATTTTTTCCCCAACTCGCTCGCACGTCATGAACGCCCTCAGAGCAACTCTCGCACGCCCCCGCTTAAAAAATCCTTCAAAAACGCGCTTCGCGCTTCGTCTCTCTCGTCTCTCGCCTCGCGACACCCCGAGTTCACAAACTTTGTGATCAAGTGATGTCTCTGATAGTGATGCGATACGATCGCCACGTACTCCTCCTCGGCGCGAATCAGGGCGTGGTCGTACGCCCCCGCGCTCGCCGCGCGCTCTTCCAGCGCTCGTCCGCCTTCGCGCACGAGCTCCCCTAACCTCGCCCGCAATTTCCCTCCCGACGTGATCTCGCGAAGTTGGTACGCGCTCATCACTTGCGGGATCGCGCGGCAGAGCTTACGATAGAACATTCGCGCGCGTTTTTGCGCCTCCACCGTCGTCGCGCTCGGCGTTTGCATCGGGCGTTTCGCGCTCAACACCTCGGATTGGCTCTGCGTCGCGAACGCGCGCGCGCGCGTCGTCGTCGTCGTCGTCATCGACGTCGTCATCGACGGTGACGGTGACGGTGAGGATGATGAAGGGCACAGTCGCGCGAGGGCGAGCGCGCGCGAGCGGGCGAACGATCGAGACATCGCGCGAATGTTCGGCGTCGCGCGATGGCGACGCGATTGGATTCGATGGGAGGCGAGGCGAGGTCTCGGCGCGGGCGATATCGAGATATACGAATAACACTCGGACATTCAGTACGTACACACGCCCGAGTCAACCCCGTTGTGGCGTCACCAGGGCGATATCGTGATATACGAATAACACTCGGACATTCAGTACGTACACACGCCCGAGTCAACCCCGTTGTGGCGTCACGAGGGCGATATCGAGATATACGAATCACACTCGGACATGCAGTACGTACACGAGCCCAAGTCATCCCCCGTGTGATGTCACTCAAGACCAGACCACGAGGCGTGGGCGATCGACCACACTCACTCGGACATTTGGTACGTACACACACGCTCGTTTCTCTATTTACGTGTCGTCGACGTCATCCCACGCGCGCGCTCGACCGACGGGAACGACGGATGAAGCGATCGGGCGTTCGAGAGATCGCGACGGACGTCGACGACGACGCGAACGAGACGATGAACGTGCGTGCGCGAATTCGATGCGTTTTATTTTTTTCTCACACGAATATATACGTTTTTATGTCGAACGAACGCGAGGTCGAACGCGGGCGTTGATGATGATGATGAGGAGGAGGAGGAGGAACGCGCAGCCGCGGTGGAGGATGATGAATGGCGCGCTCGTTCAACGACGGACTAACGAAAGACGATATCGCGCAAACACAGGGTGGTGGATGGCAACAACCTCCACCGCAAGGGGCGCACACGGGGAATGGATGGGAAGCGCCGATGGCGTACGCGAACGCGAACGTCGGAGCGGGGGCGTACGCGCCGAACGCGTACGCGAGCTCGGGAAGCGCGAGCGGGATTTCGAACGTGCCGTACGGCGCGGCGTACGGGCAAGGAGGGATACCACGGGGTGGAGAGGCGAGCTCGTCGAGCGATGGGGGGTTTGGAGGAGGGTTCGGCGCGCCGCTGAGTCCGCGAAGTTTAGCGACGGCGGGTCTCGGGATGTACGGAGGGAAGTTTTTGAACGATGGCGCGACGTTCGTGAGCTCGAATTACGCCAAGTATTTGAGCACGGCGTCGATGAGGGCGTATTTTGACGTCACGGAGTCGTACGTGTTTCATAAGCTTCGGTTGGTGATGTGTCCATTTTTACACAAAGGCTCTTGGGCGCGCCTTCCGGAAAGCGTTGCGGGTGGCACCGGGTACAAACCTCCGAGGAACGACATCAACGCGCCAGATTTGTACATTCCTTTGATGGCGTTTTGGACGTACGTGCTCGTGGCGTCCATTCGCGATATGTTTACGGGCGCGCGCGGGACATTCACTCCGGAAACGCTTGCGACCACCGTCTGGTGGAGCAGCTTGTTGTGGGGATTTGAATCTGCGTTTATATGGGTGAGCCTACGCTCGGTGAGTTCTGCAAATCACATCATCTCTGCACCCATGCTCGACCTTGTGTCGTACGTGGGATACACGTTTGTGTATGCAGCGCTCGGGTTGATGATGAAAGCGATGTCGTCCATGATGTTTTACTCTTTCCTCGCGTGGTGCATGCTGTGCAATGCGGTGTTCATCGCGAAGACGTTGAAGCGAATCGTGTTTAGCGAATCTCGTCATACGGGTTACTCGTCTAGCACGAAACATAATTACGTACTTTTACTCGTCGCGGTCATGCAAGCGCCCATTCACTTGTGGTTGGCGCGATAAACAATTGCTGGTACCACTAGCTGTACTCTACTGTAGTAATCAAGTGATAATTATAAATACATGCGCTCGTCAAGCGCGCCTTCTTTGTCGCACGAAGAAGGCGAACGCGCAGCTACAGCTATGAGAACGCGCGCCTCAAGCCTCTCATCTCCCTCTCCACATCGAGCATCGCGTCCTTCGCACTCTCCCCACGAATTGTCGCCTCTTCTGCGATCGTTTTCCTATCCACAAACATGCCATCCAACGGGATGTCTGGTCTAAACTCATCCGCGCTCGCATCGGCTTGCATCTCCTCCCACACCACCATCCCAACGCCGATGACGAACGCGCAAAACAACAACGCTGCGCCGATCAATCCAACGTTCCTGACCCGCGCGAGCGCGCGCACAAGCATTGAATGTTCATTTCCGACCATAGGCGTCATCTTCGTCAGCGGCGGTTCGTCGTCGTCGCTTCCTAAATCCGGCCCAAAATCCCCGAGCCCGACGTCGCCCGCCGTCGACGCGCCGCGCTTTGCTCGCCCGCGTCCTTCGCGCTTCTTTTCCTCATTTGCCTCGTTCGCTACCCCGCTTTCAATTGAAATATATTCTTCCCCGTTTGCGGCGATGATCCCTCCGCTTTGTTTTGAGCTCGACGCCCGTTCAACGTCCTCGGCGTCGTTGAGCAAATTCGCGTAATCCTGCTTCAACTCAGCGCCAAGCGTGGTGGTGGCCTCTCGACCTCGTCCGCGACGGCGTGCCGCGGCGAGCGTCGATGCGGCGTCTGTGAACGATTGTTCCATATCTCGCACTTTGGATTGCCACGCCATCGCTCGCAAAAGCCGGTGACGGTGCCGCGCGCGATGGGTGACTTGGTGTTACGCCGTCGAGAGCGGCGCGGACGAGAGCTTTGGTGGAAGAACGGCGCGCGCGACGCGAAAGCGAACGACACAGCGCGAAGATACACAAAAAGGGTGAAATGTCCCTGGGATGACGCGCGGACGCGCGTTGGAAAGATCCGGGTCGGATAGTGGCGCACGTGAGAGGACGCGTGAGTTTCGTAGGACACGAGCTGACATTTCAATCTCCGCTCGCCGTGCCATGGGGTCGCGAGCTACTTCAGTTTTGATTTCTTGGACTTTTGCGATTTCGCGGATTTTGCGGCGGCGCGCTCGGCGCGATGGGCGTGCATGGATTTGACCATTCGATCCAAAGATGCGAATTCAGCGCGGAGGCGACGATTTCGTTCATACGTCTTCGTGCGAACGAAATATTTCTTGAGCTTGCGCGCGGCGTCGACCGAGGCGCCCTCGGTCGATAATCTGTCCACGAATTGTGCGAACTGCGCTGTGAAGACGTTGTCAAACTCGCGACGCTCGATTGGCGCGCGCTTGTTGCGTATCGGCGGAGGCTCTTGAATTGGCGGCGTGAAGACGCCTCGAAGCGTCGAATACGACTTGGCGAGCTCACTCGGAGCGTGCGAACCGGGCGGTGGCGCGATAGCGCCAGTGAGTGGTAAATTCATCACCTCCACCGCCGCGGCGGCGCACGTCGGGTGATAATGATGCGAGATTAAACTCAAATCCCAAAGCACCGCTGCCAAGCCTTGGGCGTGCTCGGGATCGTCGAGGTCCATTTGGAATACTCCATTGCCGATGCGTTCGTTTTCGAGCAAGTTTCTCACGCGTGGGTACGATGCAAGAATCTGTCGCACGACACCGAGCGAGCCGAGACACTCACCCGCCTCCATGCCAATCGCAGCTGAACACAAACGCTTGGCGAATGCCGCCATTCGCGACTGATCCACTTGCTTAAAACCACCGATGAAGCGCTGAATGGCTCGAACGCGCAAAGTCCCGTGATCCATGACCCGTTCGTCCGTGCTCGACATACCTTCTTGCCACCCAGTGGCTCCGGCACTGGGTTTACCGAGCATCACGTAGAGCTGCCGATAGAATTCACCAGTATCGACTTGCAACATTTCTCCATGACCGCTCAAAATATCGCACGCCGTTAATAATGTTTGCGCCTTCAGCGCGTCCGAGAGTAACTCGTCTTTTCCTAATAGCTTCCTAAAAACTTCCATAAGATCACCTAAGAAGTCAATTGAGATGAGCTGCGTAAACTTAGCCAAACCCGTTAGCGCCGCGCTCAACATGGGCAACCCGGGCGTCGGCTCTGGACTCGCCGCGTTCTTCAAAACGCGGAAATACATTTCAAACGTCGCCTCGAGCAAACGGCTTTGCATCTTTTTCTTCTCTTTAAATCCGAAAACGGCTTGGCCTTCGTCCAAATCGCGCTCGAACTGCGCTTCCTCGTTTTCACTGTCATCAGATGAATCGGCGACGTGGCCGAAAGATTTCATTCGCTCCTTGTCTTGAACTTTTTTCATCTTATCAAGGCGCGCCTTTCGAATCTTTTCGCGCTCCTCTTGCTTCTTCTTGAAAGTTTGCTTGCGAGAAAGCACCTCTTTTTGATCGCGAATCATGGGAACTAAGATGCCTTCGTCGAAACGGACGTTCAAAATGTATGCGAACGCACAAGGTTGGACGTTGCACTTGCTCTGCTTGACAAGCTGAGCTGTCATGTGTAGCGCCTCGAGCGTTAGATCGCCCCGTAAATCATTCGCCACGCACTCGCTCAGAGCGTTCGACACGCTCTGTGCGTTGTCGACGTCTCGACCGCCAAACACGGGCACGAGCGCGGACAGGATGTCCGTACGAAAGTTAAAGCTCGGCAAACCGATGAGCAAAGCGCATAAACACTTGACCGCGGAACCCGCGTCTGGCCCACCCTTCCCGCGCTGTGACCGCGACTTTTTCCCCCCTGAACATCGCACGAGCATTTTCACGTACGATTTGTATAGCGTGAGCAACCCGCTCTCAAATGCGCGCGTCTTCATCACTTCTTTACTCACCTTCATTGCGAGTTCCTTCTCCGATGGCGGACGAATGCGATACCCCGGACAAATATCTCGGAACACCAGCGCCATTGACAGCGCCGCGAGACGCGAGATTTCCCCATCTCGATCTTCACATAAATTCGTGAGTGCTCTCAGCTCCTTCCATCGCGTCTCGGGGTCTTCAATGATGCTTTGACACGTCGACGCGATGCGCGCCTTGACGGATTCTCGTCTCTCCTCGGCGCTCATCTCTGCCTCGATCGCCTCGCGCTCAGCGCGACGTTTATCCGCCAGACGCACCGCTGGATCGTCATCCTCATCTTTCGCCGCATCACTATCATCGTCCGAATCATCCAACGTCGCACCCTTCTTAGCGTCCTTTGTCGATCCCTCCGCCGCCGCCGCCGCCGCCGCCGCCGGTTTCGGCGCCGCTTCCCACCACTTTTCATTCTTCTTCGACTTGGTCGTCTCCCGTCCTAAATCGCTCTCCCGAATCTCCCGCCTCATCGCCTTCTTTCCAATCTCGCGCGTCTCTCCGTCGCCTACATCGAGCCACCGCGCTGATTCGCCCTTCGTAGCGTCGCCGTCCTCGCTCGCGCTCGGCACGTCCGCCGCCTCAAACGGGTTCGCCACCACCGTACCATCCAACTTTTTCACCGGCAACTTCAGCCCCCGTTCGCCTTCGTTCGCGTTCTCCCTCTGTGTCTTCCCAATTTTTCCCAAATCCCTTCCTTCATCGCTGCGTTCCACGCGCTCGCGCGCCGCTCGCGCCTCTCGTTCGCGCTCGCTCGCGTCCTCGCCCTTCCTCGCTCTCCCCTTACTCCCTTCTCTCGCGCCCTCGAACGATCCGCGCGACATGAATGCGGCGTACGATGCATTCGTCAACACGTACTCATCGTCCTCGCTCGCGTGCGCGTGTGCGTCTTCGAACTCGCTTTCCTCGGTGTTCGCGTCCTTCGCGTCTCGCCCGCGCGCGCGCGGGACGCGCCCGCGCGCGCGCTTGTTCGTCCTCATCCCTCGCTCGCTTGAAAAAATCCACGACGACGAGAGCCGAGCGAATGCGCGCGAATGAACGCCCGTCGATCGTCTTTGCGCGTCGTCGAATGCGCGCGAAAGCGAATGCGAACGAACGTTGTGACCGAGGTAAAAAGTGCACAAAAAGTGCACAAAAAGTGCACTTTTTGCGCCGCCACTCGACGTGACATTGAATGAAATGAAATGAAATGAAACGCAATAAACGTCACTCTCGATGACGACGACGTCGACGGAACGACTTGGATCGCACATCGAGCGCGCATTGATTCGCGCCTTAGCGCGCGCGCGCGCGAGCGACGGGGTAAAGGGCGAACACGACGACGCGGCGCGCGCGAATGAGACGACGGCGCGGGAGACGACGGCGGCGGCGCGAACGCGAGACGCCGTGTTCGCGCTCGCTCGCGCTCGTGGACGTCAAGGGAAGAAACGAACTCGGGATGACGACGACGACATCGCGGTCGAAGACGTCGACGGAGGAAAGCGAACGGAGTTGACGTCGATGGAGTTGGGATTCGCGAACGCGAGCGCGAACGCGTTCGCGCGGGACGTCGAACGCGCGCGAGGGCGCGCGAGAGAGGTTTTGATGCGCGCCGGGGATGAGACGATGAAGATGGAGGATTTAATGAGAGAGGTGAGTGAGGCGATCGAACGCGGGAAGAGCGATCGGGCGCGGGCGGAGTGGCGAAGAGGGACGATCATCGAGCGGCACCGGGCGATGCGCGCGGAGTGCGCGACCGCGGAGGACGCGGACGAGGCTTGGGATCGGTGCGTCAGCGCGCGAGATGAACGGGCGTTGAAGTCATACGCCGAAGCCGCGAAGGAGGTTGGGAATCGCGCGTGGGTGCTGAGCGCGTTGACGTGGGTCGTGGATTCGATTGGGGCGTATTTCGGCGACGCGAGCGAGAGCGAAAAAGCGCTGGCGGAAAGCACTCGGGAAGTTTCATGGGCGGTGGCGAATAAGCGCCGGGCGAAAAGGTTGGCAAAAGCGCTCGGGGCATCGTTTGAAGATGCGATGACAGAGGTTGAGGGCGATGGGGCGATGGGGACGCCCGCTCGAGGGACGAGCGACGTTGAATTACTCGATGTCGGGAGTTGTTGGGATTATTTCGGCACGCATCACACGCAACCTTGGCCGAGGGGATTGCGCGTGACAACTACGGCGTGCGATTTGCAACCATCAACGAAGACTGTATTGGCGTGCGATTGGCTCAGGGTGAAGATGAGCGAGGATGAAACGACGATTGATGCGCCAGGCGACGACGAGGAATTTCATCGCCTCGTTTCAGTGCGCGAACATTCCTATCACGCGCTCGTGTTTAGTTTGGTGCTGAGCTACGTTCCGACGGCAAGTCAGCGCGGTGAAATGGTGAGACGCGCGCGCTTAGCGCTGATGAATCGCGGCATGGGGCTGTTGTTCATCATCACGCCGCATTCCACGGACAAGGGGCACTGCCCGCATAAATCTTTGCCAATTTTAAAAGAGTGGCGAGAATCCATCGAAGCTTTGGGCTTCGAGCGGGTCATCTACGAGAGGCAACGTAGCTTACATTGTTTGGCGTTTAGAACGATTGGAGACGGCGATGAAGCGCGGACATCGGCGAGGAATCCACCCGAGCTTCGCATAGCCTTTGACGCCCAAGTGAAGGGGTTGAAGAAAACATAGGACGCGAGCACGCGCGCATTTGTAACAAATGATTACTAGTACAGTACAGTATCAGTTCATTCAATAATAATAGTACTACGGTGTCTAGCGGGCGTACAAGAGCGAGGGCGCGTGTGAGGGTCGTCGCGGTGCCGGAGCTGGCATGGACGCGAAAGAACTCAACGCGTTCGCGCCAGTAGAAACAATGGAATCGAGGATTCGGCACACGTTTGTCAATCGGCGAGGACCGACGGGAACGGCGTTAATCGCGCGTTGAATTGCTTCAGCACTCGGTAATGCGCTTACGCCCTTCTTCCCAGTGAGCGTCACCGAAACTAACGGACTGAGTGACCCGTACGGGTAAGCGCCACCCATCATGTTGAGCTTTGCTGTGAACAACCGCTCGTGAACGAAATCAACAAACGTAAGCTCGAGCACACCATTTGTGCCGCACTTGATTCTATTCAATCGAGGAAATTCGTTGCGGCATCCTTCGGTTTCATCGAGCACGCGTTCAGCGCGAGCAAGCTTAGGGGCGAGCTCCTGCAAAACGCCGGCCACGCCACCCGCCGGAACCGCGCTCTCATCCCAAGCGATCGGCGCACCCGCCAACGCGGCGGCGAAAGCACGACCACCTTTTGGAGACGTTTCTGGACCATCAATTAGCGTCACGCGGCCTGCTCCAGTGCTCGCATCCAAGGTGACGCGGAAGAGCGTCCCGACTCTGATAGTAAGCTCTGAACCTGCCGGTCCGCCAACGCCCTCCAACCGCCAAGGCGCGAGACCGCTAAGCACTCCGAGTTCTTCACTCGCGCTTTGTGCGTTCTTTGCTTTGGCACGCAAGCGCACCTGACTAGCTCTACGTAATCTAGAAGGCGTGGCTTCCATGTTCACGCCACCGAAAGACTTGAAACTCACCGTAGCATCCGCCGCGGCATCCTGCGCTTCGCGCATCGCATCAAGCTCCTCTTGTAAACGTTCTCGCTCGTCCTTAATGGTCGAACGTCGACTATTCATTTGCGCGATGCTCTCATTACTTGTTATGAGCGCACGCCGAGCGGCGACAATGGCGGCACGCTTGTTTGCCAGAGCCTCCATGACTTGTTCCTTTGACGCTGACGCAGACTTCGCAGCGTCGGCGCGTCGGGAGCTCGCCGCGCGTTGTGCTCGAAGCTTAATAATGTGTCCGTTTGCGCTCGAGATAGCCTCAGCCGCAATCGCCCGAGAGTTTGCAATGCTCGACACGCTCTTAGCTAAGACCTCACCGTGGAAACGCAAACCCTCCGCGACAAGCTGCTCTGTTTCCAAACGTTGCTGCGCAAATCTCTCCTTAGCCGCTAGCTGACATTCCTTCTTCAAAGCCTTGCCTGCTCGTCGCAACTCGTTGACGTGCGCTGGGTCATCTGAAGCAGCATAACGTAACAAAGGTGGCTGCGTCGCTTCGACGGTCATTCGCAATTTTTCTGTGTCAGACATCAATGCATTCATGCGCTCCTGAAGCTGCTCGTGGAATCCTTCAAGCGCTTCGATGAGCGGCGCCGTCAAACAGCACAACTTTAACGCTTCCGGCTGCGTCTCCGGCGGCGGGGCGGTAGCTAACGAACCCATCGCAATAGAAGAACGTCGTAAGTTCTTCGCCTCCATGAATGAAATCTCACAGGCGTAGAAGAACGTCTCTAAATCAATAGGCTTTGAGTACATCAACGCGTCCGGGATGGGAGGGAGCGATGTCGGCAAGCCGTGTAACATCGAACCTGTGTGCCCACCAGGGGTTCCATACAGCGGATTGCGCATCGCCGCACCAGGAGTACCGTTCCAGTTCATAAAGTTGGCCCCACCCATGGTGACGGTTCGTGAGGGCGTAAATGCTTGCATCGCCGCTGGCGCGCCATAGCGACCATTCAAAGGCGTCGTACGCTCTTGGTAAACCTTGCGCATGCTCATCAGCGCCTCGTTACCGTGTTGTTTTTGACGCAATAACTCAGCCATCCGCAGGGACTCATCACCTGGGGTAAACCCATCGTGCGAGCTCGCATCAGAAGCGCCAGTTTCGGGCGTTGCCGCCACACCGACGGCGTTTATGGGAGTCACGCCAAGCCTTGCGGTTTGAACATCCGCCCGCAAGATCTCCGCGGTAACATATTCTGCCTTCGGTTGAACTGCTGCGACCGACTTTGAACTCGCCGCTGTCACGCCCGCCGTGTTCGTTCGTTCGGAACTGGGGCCGTACACGTAGTTGAATGTATCCGTACCCATGCCACCCTTGGCGTTGCGTTGTACATCCAAATGCGTCGAATCAGTGATGTTGAACGGTCTGGTATTCGCAGTCACCGACGGGGGGATCATACTCATTCGCTTCTTTCCAGTTTTTTCATCAAATGCGAACGTGAGCGACGGCGTCGGACCCGGAACGAATGACGACGGCGATGGCGCTGCGACACTCAAAGCCAACGTCGCATCCTCCATCATCACTGTGTTTGCCAAATCGAGGGCACTCGCGTGCGCGGCATCTACTGCGCGCTGTGTCGCAGCTTCAAACGGCTCGAACACAGCGAGGCCGTCGGTGGTGTCGCCCATATCCATATCCAACTCGCCCACTTGACGATGCGGCGCTAGTTCCCCTTCGTCTTCATCTGCGAGTGCGGCGAGCGATGGAACAGTACCGGTAATGTCCTCCGTCGCGTCCACCTCCAACCTCAAAGGACGAGCTGGTGTCGATCTGTAGCCCAAAGGCGATGGCTCACCAATCTCATCAACGCCGACGAGATTTGCCAAGGATGGCACCGCACCCGTCACGTTGTCCACATCGGCGAGTTCGTCATCATCCAACAACGCACCCATGGACGGCACTTCCCCAGTGACATCATCCATGATTGCCGATGCATCGAATACGAACGTTCCTGTGCGGTCGTGCATATCCACGGAGGTGGGCGTGGCCAAACGACCCATGCTTGATCTCCTCGTTTTGCCCGGCGTGTGCTTGCCTTCGCTATTCAACACCGCGCTTGGCGCGCCCGCGGGCTCATCCGGGGAAAGCGCGAACTCGAAATCATCTCGTAACGGCGAAACTTGCTCTGAAGAATCTTCGCTGTCGCCTAAAATCTCCGTCGCCGGCCTGAACTCAAACGTCTCCGTGCGCTCATCGCTCGCCGCCGCGGGCGCGTCCACCTCCTCAATGGTAAACCCAACAGGTACTTGCGGTTCATCGCTGTACGACTCCCCAGCTCTCTCGCGTTGTTCTTCCTCCTATAAACGTCAAAAACGCATCCACGATGTCAGTCATTCCGTCGGTCATAATCAAACCCGCGCGCTCGCGCCGCTCGCTCGCCCGTACCTTTATAAACTCTCTCACGCTCTCCAACGTCGCCGGATCCGCGAACGACACCCGTCGCCCCACGCTCTGGCGTCTCTTCTTACGCATATTAAACCCCGGAGACACCGCGGGTTCAGTAATCACCATCGTCATCGACGCCCGTCGCCGCGTCGTCGCCCCGACGCCATTCTCCGCGAACGCATTCGCGTACGGACTCTCCGTCGCCCGTTGTCGCTTCAAAATCTGTGTCATCGCGCGCGACGAATCATCGACATCACGCGTCGCGTCAATCGCGTGTCCTCGCTCGCCCGCACTCCTAAATTCTTCATCTCTCGTTTTCCCATGCGTGTTCACGCGCGCGAATCGTCGTCGCACTCGCGCCAAGTCCCGGTGTGTCGTTTTGTTTTCATTCCCATTCCCCCGGGCATTTGAATTCAAATCGACCGTTCGTCCGCCATTCGTCATCGACGATGTCAATCCGTCACCGGAAACCTCGCTTGTGCGCATCGCATCGCACACGTCGCGCACGCGCGTACCGAATTCGGCGTCTTCACCGCGACGTGTTCGTCGTTCGTCCATTCGCGTCGCGCGTTTTCTTTCGCCGGCGTCGACGACATCGATCGATCGCGCGACGACGTGTGATCGCTCGACCGATCGATCGCAGGGGAACGACCGACGCGCGTCGCTCCGAGCGAGCGACCTCTTTGACCGACCGAACGAACGAACGAGTGACGCACACACTGTTTGTTCATACGCTCGATCGACGGATACCGAGACCGACCGAGCAGACGACCGACCGACTGACTGACTGATTGACTCACATACTGTTTGTTCATACGCTCGATCGACTGCCAAGACCGACCGAGCAGACGACCGAGACCGACCTCCCGAGACCGAGTGACTCACACACTGTTTGTTCATACGCTCGATCGACTGCCAAGACCGATTGATTGACTCACATACTGTTTGTTCAT
>Ga0222712_10003368_pt1 | contig 17470 bp, 21 predicted proteins | sample C33_657DmetaG_FD_165043 | JGI IMG/M metagenome (GOLD analysis project Ga0222712, IMG submission 165043) | Estuarine water microbial communities from San Francisco Bay, California, United States - C33_657D | ecosystem: Environmental > Aquatic > Marine > Unclassified | place: USA: California...
TTATCCTGTTCGCGCAAGTAAAACTGGTGTCCTCTGGCTTCGATCTCGACATTCCGGCGGACGGCGCTCTGCCCGTCGAAATGCCATGCATCGAAAAACATGGGCATCAGATTGCACCGACATCAAACGCATCGAGCAAGCCTTCACCATGGCTGGCGCTTTGCGTTGTCGATTGCGTCATCCGGTCGAGGTTGACCTCACCAAAGGCTTCGGTGTGTACCACGAAGAATTTCCAGCGACGGTAACGGATGATCGAAGAGGCAAAGGCGATCGGGATGATCGCCACCAATATCCCGATCACGAGGCCGAACGACAGGATCGACTCCCCCGCCTCCAACTGCTGCGCAAATTGCGTGGGATCGGCGGCGATGAAAATGCTGAACGGAGCAAAGGCAGCCCCATAAGCCAGCATCCAGATTGCCAGGTTGCCAAGCCAATAGAGGATCCAGTCGGGCGAGCGTGCAGTGAAATCAAATTCGAGATCACCGATGCGCAGCGCGCCAATCGCAACGCGCATGAATTTCGAATAATAGAGCAAGGCGGCGAGCGGCATCAGGATATAGATCCCGAGAACACCGAAGATGATCATGACAGCGGCGGCAACCCCGCCAGCGGTCGAAAAGGGAGTGCCACCAGCGCCCGACGCGGCGGCACTTACACCGATCATGATCGCACCCACAAACAGCAGGAAGGGTACCAGATAGAAAAGCAGGTAGCGCTTCATCAGGGCTTTCCAATCGGCATCCGACTGGAACTGGTAGGGGCCAAAGCTCATCTTGCTCCACCGTTCATTCCACAGCGACATGCTGGCCCAGGGATAAAGCAGGTAGAGCGGGATCGCGGCGACGACATTCTTCCAGATATAGGAAAGGCCATAGGCAAAGCCTTCATCATCACTGCCGCCGCGAATTCCGCGCCAGTAAGTGCGGCTGAGGCGGTATCGCAGCGCCCGGAAATAAGCGAGGCCCGTGAGGTAGAACACGAACATGATCATCGCAAAGATGATGATGCCCGCGAGCAGCGGTTGCCCTTGGAACACCAGTCCGTTGATCACCAATTGCATGATGACCAAAGGCAGGCCGAGCAGGAAAAAAACCATGATGAAGCCGATGAACAGCTCCATCCCGCGTCCGGTCCATTCCAGCTGTTCATCGATGAAGCGGGTATGCGACCAGAGATATTGCCGTTCCCGCGTCGTTGCCCAGAAGCGATAAATGCCCAGCGTCACCAAGGTCAACAAAACGTTGGGCAAAGCAATCTTTGCAAAATCGGTCCAGCTGCCATGGAAAGTGACGGCACTTGGCGCCTTCCCTTGATATTCGGTCATAGCGCCCCTTCTTTCCCGATTGGTCAGGCTGGATAGGTGCGTGAACCGCTACCCCATTGTCAAGCGGGGGCGCATATGGTCGTAAGCGGTTACAGGTAAAATGTTGCGCAGGTCTATTCGATCCCGGCTATCAATCCCCGTTTGATCGCCTCTTCTGCCGAGACATACCAATTGTGCAAAGCGCGATTTTGTATTTCCTCAAGGCTGATATCCGAACCCTCAATCAGCCGCTTGAAATTGTCATCTTCCAATTTGATCCCGAGTTCGATCTGGTTCTGCGCGGATTCGAGCAAAGCGAGGCTGGCCCTTATAGGACCCGACAGTTCAATCGATTTATCGAGCTGGCGACAGTGGTTGAGCAGGACAGCGTCCGAACTGAGGAAGCGTTCCTGTTTAGGAAAAGCCGCCATGATCGTCACACCACCCGAATAGACTTCCGTCTTACCGAGGAATTTCATCTTTGCGGAATGGTGCTGTCGTTTTTCGTTGAGGGCCCGCACAGCGCGCCGGGCCATTTCCGCATCGCCACCGGGCGTTGTTACTTCGACGACAATGTCGCGGTCGTCTGGTGCTTGGCCCAAAGCATCAACGAAATCGCAAATGCTGTTTTCGGCAACTTCACCGAACAGGCGCACGACCGTCGGCTGAACGGCATCATTCATTCGCAACAGCTTTCGGTGAAGGTTCAAAAAGCAGGCGGGGCATGGCATGTGCCACACCCCGCCAGGGTCAATTATTTACGCTCACGCTGGCCTTGGCCGCCTTCACGCTGATTGCCACCAGCTTCGCGTTGGCGCTGGTTTTGGCCCCCCTGACCGCCAGCCTCACGTTCGCGTTCACGTTCCCGTTCACGTTCTTTGTTTTGGTCTGCCATTTTCAGGTTCCTTCTTGTTGGGTGTCACAGCAAAGTGACAGGAGAAGAACCCGAAATGCATGGTGGAGTTCCAACTTTTTCGGCGTTTCGCGGCGAAGCGTTGCTGTGGAAGCGGTGAGCGAAACTGCCGGAAATGTATCAATTTCGCTGTTTCGCGCGACGCTTCAACAGCTTGTCAGTCGCGGGAGAATATTTGTTCGATCGGCAAGCCAAACACCTCCGAAATCCGAAAGGCGAGCGGAAGCGACGGATCATATTTACCCGTCTCGATCGCATTCACCGACTGGCGAGAAACACCGAGCGCATCAGCCAGATCCTGCTGGTTCCAGTTGCGCTCCGCACGGAGAACCTTGAGCCGGTTTTTCATGACTCGCGTGCCAGAATAAATTGTCCGATGCCAAGGCCAATGGCCCAAAGCGGCAATGCTGCCCAGGATGGCACGTGCGGTACCAAGCGGAACATTTCCAGAAAGCCCCACGCCGTGGCCAGTGCGAGCAATATTCCTGTAGCCAAAAGCGCAGCCTTGGCAGCGCGCAGCCGCAGATACTCGTCTTCTTCCTCTCGCAAATATCGTCCCATCGTCCAGATCATCCCCAACACAGGTATCGAGGGCAGTAAAGCCGCGAGCCAGACTGAAGGACCTGTCAATTCCAGCTTCTGATATGCGGTAATCGATATTGTCAGTGCGGTCATATAGCCAAAGGTCCACGCCATGAAGCGACGGTTATAGGCCTGGATGGCGGTGGAATTCACGCCTTTGGCGACAGCGCGCAACTGCGCGGACCGAACCATCGGAATGAGGAACAAAGACGAAAGCGCCATCAGCAATATGGCACCGGACCTGCCGATCTCTGCATTGCGCTCTAGATAACCGGTAACCACCAGTCCTAGCGTGAATGCCGATGCCCAAGTTGCTGGATGCAATGCGCCAACGGATTTCGTTTCTGAAACAACCATGTGGAAAGTTACCTTTCATTTTTGACAAGTAACCTTTACTTTTGATTCGCCTGTTTGTCAACTGAGCTTTACATTTAGATTGGCTTGCTTGTCCTAGAGGTGCTTGCCATGGCGTCAGCTTTGTCAGTTTCGACGCATTTCTGCGCACTTGCGGCAGGGCGCTTTGGCTGGCAAAGGGGCGGCTCCAATCAAAGCTGAAAGTGTGCAAATCCAATGTCCGAAATGATCCGTGTAACCCTTCCCGATGGCTCCGCCCGAGAAGTTGCGCGCGGAACCACCCCGGCGGATATTGCCGCTGCGATCGGCCCCGGCCTCGCCAAGGCTGCGCTGGCCGCGCGCGTCGATGGCGAGGTGCGCGATATCATGCGTCCGCTCGAAGCCGATACCAACCTCGCGCTGATCACGGCGAAGGATGAGGCGGATGCGCTGGAACTTGCCCGCCACGATTTTGCGCATGTGCTTGCCGAGGCGGTGCAGAAACTGCACCCCGGCACGCAGATTACCTTTGGCCCGGCAACCGACGACGGTTTCTATTATGACGTGATGGCCCCGGCCAATCGCGGCCCGTTTACCGAGGATGACCTGCCTGCGATCGAGGAAGCGATGCGCGAGATCATCCGCGCCGACAAGCCGCTGCGCCGCGAAGTCGTTGCGCGCGATGACCTCATCAAGACCTGGAAAGATGCTGGCGAAAGCTTCAAGGCCGAGTGGGCGGCCGAACTGCCCGAGGGTGAGGAGCTGACGGTCTATTGGTCGGGCGACGACTGGATGGATATGTGCCGCGGCCCGCATCTGGCCTCGACCGGAAAGCTCGACCCCGCTGCATTTAAGCTGATGCGCGTTGCCGGGGCCTATTGGCGCGGCGACCAGAATAATGCGCAGCTGACGCGCATCTATGGCACTGGCTGGCTCAACAAGAAGCAGCTCGACGCGCACCTGCTGCGCCTCGAAGAAGCCGCCAAGCGCGACCATCGCAAATTGGGCGGCGAGATGGACCTGTTTCACCTGCAGCAAGAGGCGCATGGTTCAGTATTCTGGCACCCGCACGGCTTCACCATCTGGCGGCAGCTCGAAAGCTATATGCGTCGCGCGATCGACGATGCGGGCTATCGCGAGGTCAAAACCCCGCAGGTGATGGACGCCCACCAATGGGAACAGTCTGGCCACTGGGGCAAATATCGCGAGAATATGTTCGTCATCCCCGACGAGGTGCCCAACACCGAAGATGAAGGCCCGGTGATTTCGGGCGACGCCGACTGGATGGCGCTGAAGCCGATGAACTGCCCGGCGCATGTCCTGATCTTCCGCCAAGGCATCAAGTCGTACCGCGACCTGCCGCTGCGCCTGTTCGAGCATGGCTGCTGCCACCGCAATGAACCGCACGGCGCACTCCATGGCCTGATGCGCGTGCGCCAGTTCACTCAGGACGACGCGCATATCTTCTGCCGCGAAGACCAGATCGTGCAAGAGGTACAGGATTTCTGCGCGCTCGCCGACCGCGTCTACAAGGATTTTGGCTTTACCTATTCGATCAAGCTCGCGCTGCGCCCCGAAAAGCGCTTCGGCAGCGACGCCGATTGGGACAAGGCCGAGAATGAGTTGCGCGATGCCGTTGTCAAGGCGGGCCTCGCCACCGAAGAATATGGCTGGGAAGAATTGCCCGGCGAAGGCGCTTTTTACGCGCCCAAGCTCGAATGGCACCTGACCGACGCAATCGGCCGCACCTGGCAGGTCGGCACGATCCAGTCGGACCGTGTTCTGCCCGAACGTCTGGATGCCAGCTATATCGGCGAAGATGGCGGCAAGCATCGCCCCGTCATGCTCCACCGTGCAATCTTCGGCAGCTATGAACGTTTCATCGGCATTTTGATCGAGCATTATGCCGGTCGCTTCCCGGTCTGGCTTGCACCCGTACAAGCCGTTGTCGCGACAATCGTTTCCGATGCCGATGGCTATGCAAATAGCGTAGCCGAGAAACTGAAGGCAGCCGGCATCCGCGTCGAAACCGACCTGCGCAACGAAAAGATCAACTACAAGGTGCGCGAGCATTCGCTTGCGAAGATCCCGCACCTGCTGGTGGTGGGTAATCGCGAGGCAGAGGAAGGCAAGGTTGCAATCCGCACCCTGGGCAGCGAAGGCCAGCGGATCATGAGTGTGGACGAGGCCATAGCGATGCTGGTCGCCGAAGCAACACCACCGGATTTACGCGGATAAAATGCGCGCACTGATCATCGCTTCGTTGGGCCTCAACATTGCGGTGCTCGTGCCCGTATGCACCAGCCTCCTGCTCAAGGCTGACTGGACGGTTTCCGCTTATGGTGCCGAAACCCCGGCGCGCGGGATCCTGCTCTCGATTTATCTCGCCATATTGCTGTGCTCGATTGGGCTTCTGTTCAAACCATCGCCTGCGATGGTTGCGGCGCTGTTGCTGGTGCAAGTCATCTATAAGGTGACGACGCCTTTCACGGTCGGCAGCTTGGGCAATCCGGTTGTTATCACCAACCTCGCTATAGCTGCGTTCCACAGCCTGACGCTGTGGTCGATTTGGAAACAGGCCGCAGCTTGACGCTAGAGACATTTTTCGGGGGGCTATCGCCGGCAACGCTGACTGCGGCGCTGGCACTGGTCTTTGGTGCATCGGTGGTGCGCGGGTTGACCGGATTTGGCCTTGCGATCATCCTTGTGCCGTTGCTTGGCCTTATCGTCGAGCCTGCTGAGGCGGTGGTCATTTCCATCCTGCTGCAACTGCTGGCGGGGCCGATTGGCTTCAAACGCATCATGGCTGATGGTGAACGCAGCACCGCGATCCCGATCTCTATCGCCGCGATAATGGCGACGCCGTTCGGCGTCTGGCTGCTGTCGGTGACCGCACCTGATGTCGCGCGGCTCGCCATTGCGACCCTTGCGCTTGCCGCTTTCGGACTGATGTTCGTACCTGCCAAGGAAGGGGCAATACCGGGTCGCAAAGAAACGCTGGCGACAGGGCTGGCCGCTGGCGTGCTTACGGGCTTTGCCTCGATGCCCGGGCCGCCCGTGGTGCCCTTTTACTTGCGCCGGAAGCTGTCGCCCGACGTCGCGCGCGCTTCCATGCTGATGGTGTTTTTTGCCACCGCGATTGCCGGAAGCATTGCCGCATTCGCGCTGGGTGTGGCCAACCTGCACCTGCTCTGGCTGTCGGTGCTTTTCTACCCGGCGCTTTATATCGGCACGCGGCTGGGTGAACTCGCCTTCGGAAAGGTCAGCGAACCAGTATGGCGCACGCTGGTCGGGATAATCCTTGGCGTTGCGGGTGTGGCAGCCGTGGTGCGGCTGCTCAACTAACCGAATTTTCGGGCAATCCAGTCGCTGCACAGCTCCACTGCCTTGGGCAGCAATTCCGGCCGCTCGATATAATAATGGTCGGCACCCGCGACATCGGCATATTCCTTGTCGGCATGGCCGACCGCTTCGAACAAGCGCTGCGCATGGCTGGGCGTGCAGGCAAGATCGGCGGTGTTGTTGATTACCAATACGGGGCAACTTATCCGCGCCGCATTGCCCAAGCCGGTCGCATTTGTGTCGTCATAGCTCCATTGCGACAGCCAGCTGCGCAGCGTTGAAAAACGCGCAAGGCCCACCGGCCCGTCATTCGCCACCTTGGGCACGCCCAGATAGCATTCGTAGGGCCGCCGGTCAGAAGGATCCTGCGACGGATCGGTCCAGCGCACATCGGCCATCGTGCCATGGACGACGAAAGCACGCTCGGCATTGGGCGTGTCGCTGGCGCGAATTGCAGCCAGTTCTTCCTTTACCCAGGCGGTGATCCGACGGTTGCGTGCAATCTGCGCGGTGCGGAAGCGTGCTACAAATGCATCGTCATAGGGCGCCTTGTTCGGGTTTGCGGGATCATAGATGTTAAGTTCGGGATCGCGATCAAACGGCTTGTTCTCATCAAGGATCGACGGGTCGATCCACTCGGTCAACGTCATCGCCCGGCTGATATGCGCGGCAAGAAGCATGATGCCATCGACCTTGGGCATTTCAATCGCCGTCAGATCATAGGCATCGCCTGCGGGGGTGTGCGTGATCGTCGGATTTTCGGCCTGGTCTTGATAGAAGAGCGACATCGATCCACCGCCGGACCATCCCCCCAGGATGAACTGTTCATAGCCCAGCCGATCGCGCGCATGGCGCAGAGCAGCAGCAAGATCGCTGATGCATTTTTCCATGACGAGCGCGGTATCGTTGCCTCGATAGCGCGAGTTCACATACAGCACATGGTGCCCGCCATGCGCGAGCGCGGTTACCAGCGGCAGGAAGGAACCACCGCCAATCGGGTGGGTGAAGACGATGGCGCGCTTCGAAGGCACATCTTTCGGCGTGATCGCCATGCATTCAACAAACACCGTGCCCCCCGCGCCGCCATAGACATCCTTGAAGGCAGATTCTTCCTGATAGACCACCGCATAGGGCGTGCGCACGATTTCCATTGCTTTGCTCCTCTTCCGTGGCAGATTGCTTGGCGGAAGAGGAAAGGCAAGTCTTATGGTCCAGCCAACGGGCATTCACCACATCGCAATCATGACGGGCGACATGAAAAAGCAGATCGAGTTTTTCTCGGACGTGCTTGGTACTCCGCTGGTCGCGATATTCGATATGCATGGCGTTCCGGGTGGCATCCACGCCTTTTTGAAGCTCGATGGCGGATGCTATTTCTCGCTGGTGCAACTGCCCGAGACGGCGGACATCCCGATCACCCTTGGCATCACCCATGCCGGAACCGGCGCAGGCAACAGTGCGCCCGGAACTATGCAGCATCTGGCATTTTATGTGAAGGACGAGACGCAATTGCTGGCGATGCGCGACCGGATTCGGACCAAGGGGGTCAATGTAGTCGGACCGCTCAATCACGGGATGTGCAAATCGATCTATTTTGCCGGGCCCGAACAACTGACGCTTGAGGTTGCCTGCCCGGGAATGCCGGTGACGGCTGATCGATGGGTCGATCCCTCAGTGCTGGAAAAGGTGGGCATCACCCCTGAAGAAGCGCAAGTCTATGCCAACCCCGATGGCTATGCTGGCGAAGGCGGGGCGGTGAAACAGCCCGATTACAATCCGGCCAAGCCGCACATGGCCTATCCGGAAGACCGGTACAAAATGATGCTCGCAGTGCCTGATGAGGCGCTGGCCGCAATGTCGGAACATAGCGAGCCGCCCGTTCCGGCGTGAAACAAATATAGCCTATTCCAAGTTGCATCGCTGCAACGCCCGTGCACAAAAGCAACGGGCGGTGCGGCCAGCCCTTTATTTGTCGCGTTTTTGCCTGTAAGGGCGGCATATCATAGATTTTAGGAGTAATTGCTATCGCTGCCCCAGTTCAACGGCGCATGTTGACGCCCCCGGTCAAAAGTGGACCGCGCTATAATGAGTTCATCCAGAGCGAAAAAGTTCGCGTCATCGATGAAGAAGGCGAAAATCTGGGGGTGATGTACACCCGCGAAGCAATTGCACAGGCCGCCGAAGTAGGCCTCGACCTCGTAGAAGTTTCACCCAATGCTGACCCGCCGGTCTGCAAGTTCCTCGATGTGGGCAAGTATAAATACGAAGCCCAGAAAAAGGCCAATCTCGCCCGCAAGAGCCAGAAGACGCAGGAGATCAAAGAGATCAAGATGCGTCCGAACATCGACGATCATGACTATATGACGAAGATGAAGAAGATCGTCGAATTCATCGGTGAAGGCGACAAGGTGAAGGTCACGCTGCGATTCCGTGGTCGTGAATTGTCACACCAGCAACTCGGCATGGCGCTGTTGCAGCGCGTTGCCGAAGACATGGTCGAAACAGCTAAGGTCGAAGCCTATCCCCGTATGGAAGGCCGCCAGATGCTGATGGTACTCGCGCCCAAATAAGGCGCGGGTTTCTCCGCTTACCAGATAGCTTCGCGGATCAGCTCCGCCCCCACGACGATCATCAACAGGTTGATCGCAAGGTGGAAGCGCGCAGGCGAAATCCTGCGAACAAGGATCACACCGGCAATCGTGCTGACAATGGCGAGCGGCATGAACAGGGCGGTCAGCCATAGCGTTTCGGCGTTGAACTGCCCGAGCGCCAAATAGGCCGGGACCTTCATATAATTGATTGCAGCAAAAAATATCGCCGATGTGCCAATGAATATTGTGTGCGGCAGGTTGCGTGACAGCGCCCAGATCTGGAACGGTGGCCCACCTGCATGCGCAACATGGCTGGTAAAGCCAGCCACCCCACCCCAGAAAGTACCAACCCAGCCCGGCATCGCTTCTGCCCAGCCAGCGGTGCCGAGGCGCTTTTCCATCATTCGGTAAGCGCCGAAGGCAAAGGCAATCAAACCCACCAATCCCTTCACTGCCTCGCTCGACACCGAATTGGCGAACAGCCAACCAAGGAATATTCCCGCAGCCGCGCCGGGTAACATTTGCCACAAAACGGTGCGGTCAAATTCTTTACGGAAAGACCAGACGCTGACCACATCCTGCACCATCAATATGGGGAGCAACATCGCAGCCCCCTGCACCGGATCCATGACCAGCGCGATCAAAGGCATCGAGGCTGCGCCCAATCCGGCAAAACCCCCTTTGGCGAGGCCGACGAGCAGGATCGCCAATCCGGCGACGAGCCAGAAAACCGGATCGGTTGGAACGTTCAACGGCCGGATTGACGGCGGCGCAGCGCCAGCAGGTAGATGACAAGCGCGGCGGCGGCGAAAAAGAACCACTGCACCGCATAGGACAGATGGTTGTTGGTCACGCTTTTGGGATCAGGCTGGGCGACCGCCCGCATTCCCGCAGGCGGCGTATCCGCCACAATCATCGGGAGGGGAACGGGTATTGTGCCGAACGTCCGCTCGATAATGTTATACCGGCTGGGTTCGGTCAGCACGGTGCCGCTAACCATGCCGCCTTTCCAGTCTGGTTTCAGGTCAGGGCGATCCGCTATACCAAGCGCCACCAACGCACCGGGCCCTTCAGCGCCCGTTTTGCAATCGGCGATATATTGGAAACCCGTCGCGCCCTTAATGTCTCGTCCCGAAACGCTTTGCCAGTCGACCACTTCCAGACAATTCACCGTCGATTTGCGAAACATTTCCGTATCACGGACAGGCGCGGTCATGGGGAAAGCGATCGCTGGCTTGTTCGCATTCGCAGCATAGAGCGCGATCAACGCTTCCTTCTCAGCTTTGCGTTGCAATTGCCAAATACCCAGGGCGATCATCGTCGCAATGGCGAGACCAACGACTATCGTTGGCAGCAAAGGCAGTTTCAGTTTCAACTCTCATCCACCTTGTTTGCAAGACGGCCCTCGACAGCCCGGTTGCGATGCTCAGCAATCAGCAACATGCCCTTTGACACCCGCAGCGATACGACGACCAGCAGGATCGTCAGCGGTATCCAGATAAGCGCGTGAACCCAGAATGGCGGGTTGCCATAGATTTCCAGCAACACGGCCAGCACGATCACAATCGCCCCCAAGCCCATAGTCAGAAAGGCCGCTGGCCCATCTCCAACGTTGAAACTGGCATAATCAAACCCGCACTGGCTGCATTTTTCCGCGAAGCGGGCAGGCCCTGTAAACATCGTTTTCGACCCGCATTCGGGGCAGAGGCCAAAAAGGGCAGCCTCGACCAAGCCGGGCTGCCCTTTTGTGGTTTCTGTTTCCGACATCGTCGAAATCCGACGATGGCTATCAGTGGACCGGTGCGCCCCAGCCGCCCCAGACATAGACGACGACGAACAGGAACAACCAGACGACGTCGACGAAGTGCCAGTACCAGGCAGCAGCTTCAAAACCGAAATGCTGCTTCGGCGTGAAGTGACCGGCATAAGCGCGGGCGAGGCAGACGATCAGGAAGATCGTACCGACGATCACGTGGAAACCGTGGAAACCGGTCGCCATGAAGAAGGCGGAGCCATAGTTTAGGCCAGCGAAGGGGAACGGCGCGATCGAATATTCATAGGCCTGCACGCAGGAGAAGATGACGCCGAGGATGATGGTCAGCCAAAGGCCGTTGATCAGGCCCTTGCGGTCGCCATTGATCAGCGAATGGTGCGCCCAGGTTACGGTGGTGCCCGAGCAGAGCAGGATCAGCGTGTTGAGCAAGGGCAGGCTGAACGCGTCAAATACCTGCATACCCTTGGGCGGCCACTGCTTGAACGCCTCTGCGCCTTCCTGGCCAATCATGTTAGTCACGGTGAAGGCATGGGTCGCATGGTCGATTTCAAGCTGCAACGCCTTGGGGAAGAGCGAATAATCGAACCAGGCCCAGAACCAGCCAACGAAGAACATCACTTCGGAAGCAATGAACAGGATCATGCCGTAACGCAGGTGCAACTGCACCACAGGGGTGTGGTCACCCGCATGGGCTTCACGAATAACGTCAGCCCACCAGGTCCAGAAAGTGTAGAGCACACCAATCAGGCCAGCACCGAAAACGAGGCTGCCATAATTGCCCAGCACCTTGGGCTGGAACATCATCACCATGCCGAAGAACATCACCAGCGCGGCAAAGGAACCCACCAGCGGCGTGATGCTTGGCGGCAGAATATGATAATCGTGGTTTTTGGCACCGGCCATGGTTTGCTTCCCTATTCCCTAACCTGTTTCAGTTTTGCCCTTAGCTTCCCTTACCCGCTTGGTCTACCGGGTAGAAGGTATAGCTGAGCGTAATTTCTTCGATATCCTTGGTATCCGGATCAGTCATGATCTTCGGATCTACATAATAAAGCACAGGCATGCGTACCTGCTGCTTTGGCTGCAATGTCTGCTCGGTGAAGCAGAAGCACTGCACCTTGTTGAAATATTTGCCTGCCTGCGCCGGGCTGACATTGAACGTCGCCATGCCCTTGATAGGCTGGTCCGAAAGGTTTTCGGCAATGAAAACGGTCATGTCGCGCGCACCGATGCTGATGGTATCGGTCGGCCGCTCAGGCTTGAAATTCCAGGGCAGGCCGCGCTGGTTGGCATCGAAACGCACGACGATAGTCTTGCTAACAGCTTGAACCGTTGCCGCCTGCGCTTCGCTGACACGCATCGTGGTGCCGCCGAAACCGGTAACCTGGCAGAAAATGCGGTAAAGCGGAACGGCTGCGAAACCGACGCCAACCATCCCGATTGCCAACGCCCCGGCCAGCAAGCCGGTTTTAAGGTTCGATTTCTGCGTGGAAGCGACTGCAGTCATCCCCAAACTCCAACCTTTACGACGGTGATTGCGAAAAACAGGGCGCACAGGCCGAAAAGTACGAAGGCCATCGCCTTTGAACGGCCGGCCTGCCGAGCCCGCACGGCATTGCTTTCCTCGATGCTGAGGTCACCCACCTTGCGCGGGCCCATGTCGACGGGAGGGGGCGTGGCTTTATCGTTCATGCCAGCAGCATCCTGTCGAGTGCGAGGGAGGCAAATGCGACGAACAGATAGAGTATCGAAAAGGCAAACAGGCGCTTTTCAGCCTTCATTGCCGATGCCTCGGTCGTTTCGCTGCGCCATACGGCAAATGCAAGAGCGAGGAATATGGCGTTGAGCAGGATCGCCGTCGCGCCATAGATCATGCCCGCCAAACCGATCAACACAGGCGCAATCGCGATGCCGGCAAGGACGAAGCTGTAGCCGAAAATCTGGTTTCGGGTCGCGCGCTGACCAGCGACATTGGGCAGCATCGGAATACCGGCAGCGCCATAGTCAGACTTCATGAAAAGCGCGAGCGCCCAGAAATGGGGCGGCGTCCAGAAAAAGATGAGCGCAAACATCAGCACTGGCAACAATGTGATATCGCCCGTTACCGCGGCCCAGCCGATCACTGGCGGGAATGCCCCTGCCGCACCACCGATGACAATGTTCTGCGGCGTATTCGGTTTCAGCCACATCGTATAAACGACGGCGTAGAAGAAGATTGAAAAGGCAAGGATGGCTGCAGACAGCCAGTTGACTGCAACCCCCATGATGCCAACCGAAAATGCCGCAAGGCCAATGCCAAATTGCAGGGCCGATGCACGCTCCATCCGGCCATCGGGAAGCGGCCGGCCTGCGGTGCGCTTCATCTTGGCATCAAGCTCCGCCTCGTACCATTGGTTGAGCGCCCCCGAAGCCCCGGCACCGGTAGCGATGCACAGGATGGCGGTGAAAGCAATTACAGGATGGATCGATCCCGGCGCCGCGAGCAATCCGCACAGCGCCGTGAACACGACGAGCGACATCACCCGGGGCTTGGTAAGCGCCCAGAAATCCCGCCAATCGGCAGGAAGACTGATGTTGTTCGTCGCAATCGTCATGTCTTGGTTCCAAAAACCCGCCCTGCGGACAAGCCGGAGGGCGGGGATTTGTTCCCGGTCTTACTTGATGACCGGAAGCGTTTCGAACTGGTGGAAGGGCGGCGGGCTCGACAGAGTCCATTCGAGCGTGGTCGCACCTTCACCCCAATAATTGCCTTCTGCCTTGCGGCCGGCCACGAGTGACCAGAAGACGTTGATGAAGAAGATGATCACACCCACGCCCATGATGGCGTAGCCCATCGAAGCGATCTCGTTCCAGTGTGCAAAGGCATCCGGATAGTCGGGATAGCGGCGGGGCATACCCTGCTGGCCCAGGAAGTGCATCGGGAAGAACAACACGTTCACGCCGATGAAGAAGATCCAGAAGTGCAGGTGGCCCAGGAACTCGTTGAGCATGCGGCCAGACATCTTGCCGAACCAGTAATAGAAACCGGCGAACAGCGCGAAGACTGCACCCAGCGAGAGCACGTAGTGGAAGTGGGCGACGACATAATAAGTGTCGTGCAGGTTATCGTCGACACCACCATTGGCAAGGACAACACCGGTCACGCCACCGACGGTGAACATGAAGATGAAGCCAAGCGCCCAAACCATCGGCGTCTTGAAGCTCAGCGAACCGCCCCACATGGTGGCAATCCAGCTGAAGATCTTGATGCCGGTCGGAACGGCGATAACCATCGTTGCGGCGGTGAAGTACATCTTCATCTCGACGCTCATGCCGATCGTGTACATGTGGTGTGCCCACACGACGAAACCGACAACGCCGATTGCGACCATTGCATACGCCATGCCGAGATAACCAAATACCGGCTTGCGGCTGAAGGTTGCGACGATCTGGCTGATGATGCCGAAGCCCGGCAGAATCATGATGTACACTTCGGGGTGGCCGAAGAACCAGAAGAGGTGCTGGTAAAGGATCGGGTCACCACCGGCAGCGGCATCGAAGAAGGCACCGCCAAAGTTACGGTCGACCAGCAACATGGTGATTGCAGCCGCCAGCACCGGAAGCGCGAGCAGCAGCAGGAACGCAGTGACCAATACCGACCATACGAACAGCGGCATTTTGTGCAGGGTCATGCCCGGTGCGCGCATGTTGAAGATGGTGGTGATGAAGTTCACTGCGCCAAGGATCGACGCTGCACCTGCAAGGTGAAGCGAGAAGATCGCCATGTCGACAGCGGGCCCAACCGAACCCGAAGTCGAAAGCGGCGCATATACCGTCCAGCCAGTGCCGGCACCAAGACCGGTGCCGCCAGGGACGAAGGTTGAACCGAGCAACATGATGAAGGCAACAGCGGTCAGCCAGAAGCTGACATTGTTCATGCGCGGGAAGGCCATGTCGGGCGCGCCGATCATCAGCGGCACGAACCAGTTACCGAAACCACCGATGATTGCGGGCATAACCATGAAGAAGACCATGATCAGGCCGTGCGCGGTGATCAGCACGTTCCACATATGATAGGCTTCGTCGAGCGAAGCTTCCTTGCCGGCCATCATCGATGCCCAACCCGTCAGATACTGAATGCCGGGCTCTGCGAGCTCGAGACGCATCAGGCCGGAAATGCCACCGCCGATGACACCCGCGAAGATCGCGAATATCAGGTACAGCGTTCCGATATCCTTGTGGTTGGTCGACATGAACCAGCGGGCGAAAAAGCCCGGCTTGTGGTCGGCATCATGCGCATGGTCATGATGGTCGGCGGGATTTGCAGCAATCGTCGTCATCTTTGTCGACCTCTTTATTACTTGGCAGCAGGCGCCGGAGCGGCGGCCGGAGCGGTTTCGGTTGCAGCAGGAGCAGCAGCGGCAGGAGCGGCGGCGGCAGGCGCAGCTTCAGCGGGTTTTTCACCCGGCATCGAGCCGCCTTTCGCCTTTACCCAGGCCGCGAATTGTGCGGGCGGCAGCGCTTCGACCACGATCGGCATGTAAGCGTGGCGCGCCCCGCAAAGTTCCGAACATTGGCCAAAATAGACGCCCGGCTTTTCAATGGTCACGGCCTTTTCGTTGAGACGGCCGGGAACAGCGTCAAGCTTGAACCACAGGGCAGGCACCGCAAAGCTGTGGATCACGTCTGCAGCGGTGGTCTGGATGCGGATCGGAACGCCAGCAGGCACAACCATGCGGTTGTCGACTGCGAGGAGGCGGGGACCATCATTGTCGGTGCGATAACGCTCGCCCGGCTTAACCGCAGACTGTTCCTGCAGCATGTTCGAAACGACTTCGAAACCGCCATGGTCGGGATAGGTATAACCCCAATACCACTGATAACCCGTGACCTTCACGGTAACAGCATCAGCCGGTGCAGGCTTGAACTGCTTGGCAACCAGCGTCAGCGACGGATACGCGATACCCAAAAGGATAAGTACGGGAACCAGCGTCCACACGATTTCGATAAAGGTGTTGTGCGTGGTCTTCGACGGTTCCGGATTGGCGGCACGGCGATAGCGCACGACCACCCACAGCAGCAGACCGAGGACGAACAGCGAGATGATCGTGATGATCGGCAACAGGATCGAGTTGTTCATCCACTTGGCGTAATGGCCATTGGGGCTGAACTGTTCCTGGAAATCGACGCCGCGATCCTTGGGCATGCCGACATGGTTTTCATAGTCAGGCTTCATCGGGGTGTAGCCGGGAAGCGAACCGTCCATTGAAGCCGTTGCCGCAGGTGCCGCAGCATCTTTTCCAGCCTCGGTAGCCGCAGCCGGAGCTGCCTGGACCGGTGCAGGGACTGCTTTCGCCTCTGCCGCAGCCGGTGCAGGTGCCGGATTCGCCGCCTGCGCCGAAACCATGGCGGGAAGCATCATCAGCCCGCATGCCAGAACAAATTTTTTCATAATATTCATTACGTTAGCCCCGTAATCCTATCGCGGAGACCCCGCCCGAAACTGTTATATCGCTTATATAAAACCGCGATTTGGCGCGGCTTATAGGCGCGCTTGGCACAAGCCTCAAGCAGCCTCAATACCAATTTTTGCATTTATTTGTGGGCGGAATCCACCTATCTGCGTTGCAAATCGCGCAACAACGGTTGCACGCAGTTCAAGGACATCCCCCAAATCATGACCGAAGACGAAATTCTCTCCGAGTTCCGCGCTGCCGAAGCCTTGCTGGAAGGGCACTTCCTGCTGTCGTCTGGGCGGCACAGCGCTTATTATCTGCAATGCGCCCGGCTGCTGATGAGCCCGGAGCGGGCAAGCCGCATCGCGGTTGCCATTGCCCAGAAATTGCCGCGCGACATTCGCAGCCAGATTGAGGTCGTTGTCTCTCCCGCAATGGGCGGCATTATAATAGGGCATGAAATGGGCAGGGCGCTGGGTGTCGATGCCTTGTTCGTCGAACGGCCCGAAGGCGTGTTCGGTTTGCGCCGCGGCTTTGCCTTGAAAGAGGGCCAGAAAGTTCTGATGGTAGAGGACGTCGTCACCACCGGGCTTTCATCGCGCGAAGCGATCAAGGCGATCGAGGATGCCGGCGGCGAAGTGATTGCTGCCGCTTCGATCGTCGATCGCTCGGCCGGTTCGGTCGATCTCGGCGTACCCTTCTTCCCGCTGATTGAGCTCAACTTCCCGACCTACGCGCCCGATGAGCTGCCACCTGAACTGGCGGCGACCGAAGCCGTAAAGCCGGGGAGCCGGAAGGCGTAACGTGTCGAAACACCTCCGCCTTGGTGTCAATATCGACCATGTCGCGACGATCCGGAACGCGCGCGGTGGGGATCATCCCGATCCGGTGCGCGCAGCAGAGATTGTAGCGCATGTCGGCGGTGACGGCATCACCGCGCATCTTCGTGAAGACCGGCGGCATATCCGCGACAGCGACCTCGCCCGCATCCAGGCAGCGACCAGCCTGCCGCTCAATCTTGAAATGGCGGCGACCGAGGAAATGCTGGAAATCGCGTTGCGTCATAAGCCGCACGCCGCATGCATCGTGCCCGAAAGGCGCGAGGAGCGCACCACCGAGGGCGGGCTCGACGCTGCCGGATTGCACAACCAGCTGGCCCCCATTGTTTCGCGCCTGTCCGATGCGGGCATCCGG
>Ga0222712_10003369_pt1 | contig 17465 bp, 11 predicted proteins | sample C33_657DmetaG_FD_165043 | JGI IMG/M metagenome (GOLD analysis project Ga0222712, IMG submission 165043) | Estuarine water microbial communities from San Francisco Bay, California, United States - C33_657D | ecosystem: Environmental > Aquatic > Marine > Unclassified | place: USA: California...
AAAAAATTCTACGAAGAATTGTATCCAATGCAGGAAGCACCTTTGTTTCAAATTCACATTAACACCGATTATCCATTCAACTTAACTGGAGTGCTTTATTTCCCTAAAGTAAATCAAGCTTTAGATAATAGAAAAGATAGAGTACAATTGTATAGCAATCAAGTCTTTGTTACAGAAGATGTAAAAGATGTATTGCCAGAATATTTAGTGCTTTTACAAGGTGTTATTGATTCACCAGATATTCCATTGAACGTGAGTCGTAGTTCATTACAAAGTGACACAAACGTAAAGAAAATCACTGCACATATTTCCAAGAAAGTAAGCGACAAACTTCAAGAACTTTATAATAAAGACAGAGCTGATTACGAATCTAAATGGGAATATTTAGATTTAATTGCAAAATATGGTATGTTGAGCGATGAAAAATTTGCCGACAGAATGAAAGATGTTTGTTTGGTTAAAACCACAGAAGGCAAATTAAATACCATACAAGAATGGATTGAGCATTGCAAAATCAATCAAACCGATAAAAATGGTGATTCAGTAGTGTTGTATACTACTGATTCAAATTCTCAACATATGAGTATCAAATCTGCAAAAGATATGGGTTATGAAGTCATTTTATTGGATGGTCCTTTAGATGTTCATTTTGCCGGATTTGCCGAAAGTAAATATGAAAAAGTGAAATTTAGATGTGTTGATGGTGCTCCAATTGACCAACTCGTTGAAAAAGACATCACAATAGAATCGGTTCTAACCAAAGAACAACAAGAAACCATTGAATCAGCTGTAAAAAGCATCGTGAATGAATTGGCTTTCGACGTAAAAATTGAATCATTGCCACCGCAACAAGAATTCATTAGCATTCACAGAAGCGAATGGGAAAGAAGAATGGATGAATATGCGAAAATGGGTCAGTCAATGCCATTTGGAGACTTAGGATTGAAAAAACAATCTTTGGTTATCAATTCCAACAATGAATTGGCGCTTAAAATATTATCTAAGAGTGAATCTGAACAAAAAGAAGACATACAGTACTGTTTGGATCTAGCGCTATTAGAAAAGCAACAACTCAAAGGTGAAGCTTTAGAGAGATTCATTAAAAAGGCGAAGAATTTACTCTAAATAATTTTGATGCCTCCATAAAAAACCCTTGAAAATTCAAGGGTTTTTTATGGGTTAATTTTTATTGTTCTTATCGACATCTAATCGATGAACAAATCCGTGATCATCTTTTTTCTTAACCCATTCATTATGTTATCGGGAACTTGTGGATTGGTTATACCATTATCTCACTTTTTTATTCGTATTTCTTAATTTCCGGAATCATCTTGAATTTCTCAGTTTTCACCCTATTTTCAAATGCCTTCCAATCATTTTCAATAAACCAATTGATTCGTTTAGAAACCTTCAATAATTCACTTTCAATCAACAAAATAGAAGATTCTACATTTTGACCAACATCACTTCTCTGATAAATATAAGCATTCGCTTGTTCTAACAAAGTATTTAATCTAATTGTTGATTCTTCATAATATGTTATATCTTCGGCTAACATGAACAGTGATTTCATTTGTTTAATACTGTCGATTAATCTCGGTTTGTTTTTTTGGATATATGCTTTAACGCTATCAGATTCCCAAGTTAAATCAGATAAAAACGAGATATTTTTTTCCATGGATTTTAATCCCTCAAAAATTTTAAAGCTCTTTTCAACCAAAGGCTTGAATTTCTGAATTGCAGATGTTTGTTTACCATAGTCAGCTTCGTTAAAATCATTCATAGGATATTGAATTTCAACAACTGTGCTATCCAATCTTTTCAATTTATGTTGAATGACTAATTTATACTTTCCCGGTTTTACAACTCGCCCACTTGGCAAAGTTTCATCAGTTTTAGGGGTTTGATGCGAAGGGAAATAAAATCCATCCTCAATCATTCTCCATTGAATTCTATAAAAACCAGTACTATCAAATGCAATTTTGTGCTTTCTAATTTGTTTATTTTCACTGTCGAAAACCAACCCTTCAAATTCTTGCTTCTGCCATTCACCATCCTTTTTACTAGAATTAACAAACAAACTTAAATTGCAACCATACGGTTTGTTCGGAGCTGCCCAAATACCATCTGCTCCAAATCGCATTCCCGCAGATTGCATATAATCAACAACATAGCCATGCGTTGAGCTTAAAATCTCAATCGATTTGGTTGTGTAATTGACATTTTGAGTGAATTTCCTCAATGTCGAAATATCATCAATCACCCAAATTCCACGTCCAAAAGTTCCAATAACTAAATCATTTTCTGTGGCTTGAAATTTTATATCTTGCACGGGACATGAAGGAAATTTCTTCCATTTTTTCCAAGCTATCCCACCATTAAAACTCACCCATAATCCTTGGTCTGTTCCTAAGAAGACCAAATTTTTATTCACAGGATCAACATGAACAGACAATGAATGTCCTTTTATGTCGCTAGTAATCATTGACTTCCATGTAATACCATTGTCCACAGACAGAAATAAATATGGTTTCCAATCATTTTGCCGATAATTGTTTGCCACAACCCATATATCCTCTGAAACTTTTCCTCCAATTTTATTGGTATCTATCACAATCATTGGTATCCAAGCATTTTTGGGTAATCCTAAAATATTATTAGTTAAGTTTTTCCAAGACTTAAAACCATCAATAGTCATTTGAACCTGACCATCATCGGTTCCAACGATAACCTTTTCCCAAGGATTTATTGGACTTGGAGCAATGCTTAAAATTGTACAATAATTCTCAGCACCCGTGGCATCTATGGTAAGCCCTCCGCTTTTTTCTTGATGTAACTTTGATGTATCGTTTGTAGTTAAATCAGGCGAAATGACTTTCCAGCTTATCCCTTTATTGTCGCTAACATGCAAAAATTGACTCCCAAAATACAATGCATTTGGACTTCCAGGTATTGTTGCAATGGCTGCATTCCAATTATATCTTAAATTCTTAATGTTTGGATGAACAGGTTTAACAAATGTTGTTTTTTGTGTTTTTAAATCATAATGGTAAACATTTCCACCTTGATACATGGCATATCCTTCATCACTTTTGCCTTCAATTGGAACCACATCAAATCCATCTCCAAATAACAATTCTTGCCAATGATGATTTTGAATTCCTCCATGTTTAAATAAAAAACCAGGGCCAACCCAACTACCATTGTCTTGAAGTCCACCATAAACATTATAAGGAATATTTTGATCAACATTCACATGATAGAATTGACCGATTGGAATGTTTTCCGCAAAACGCCAAGTAATACCTCCATCATTTGAAATATTTAAACCACCATCATTGCCATTAATCATAAACTTTGGATCATCAGGATGAATATAAAAAGCATGATGGTCTGGATGAATATGACCCCAATCCGCCAAAATATCCCAACTTTTACCGCCATCTTCACTCTTTGTAATTTGACTCCAAATACTAAAAATTCGGTTTTCATTTGACGGATCTACATAAATTTCTGAATAATAGAATGGCCTGTTTCCAACATTAGGATTTTGAGTGACTTTACTCCAATTTTGACCGCCATCATTGCTTCTAAAAAGTGTATTTTTTTCGGTTTCAATTAAAGCATAAATTCTATCTGTCTGATTATTGGCAATTGCTAGACCAGAACGACCAATAATTCCTTTGGGCAATCCATTTTTTTCGCCCAATTTCTCCCAAGTTGTCCCTCCATCATGCGAAACATAAATCGCACTGCCCTTACCTCCGCTTCTATATGTAAATGGCTTTCTTTGATAATCATACATACAAGCAAATAATTTATTCGGGTGATTCTGATCCATTACCAAATCACCACAACCGGTGGTATTGTTTACGTACAGTACTTTTGTCCAAGTTAAACCACCGTTTTCACTTTTAAAAACTCCACGCTCTTCATTTGCACCCCAAATACTGCCCATAGCGCCTACAAAAATTTGATTGGGATTCAATGGATTGATGACAATTCTATGTATTGTTTTGGTTTGCTCTAAACCTATAAATTTCCAAGTTTTACCACCGTCTAAACTCTTGTAGATGCCTTTGCCACTATTGTGACTATTCCTAGGATTGCCCTCACCAGTGCCTACATATACAATATTCGCATTGGTTGGATCTATTGCAATTGACCCAATGCTTTGCACATCCATTTCATCAAAAATAGGTTTCCAAGAAATACCTCCATTTTCACTTTTCCAAACCCCACCGCTCGCTGCACCGCAATAAATTGTATTTTTATAATTGAGGGATGCTGTACTCCTTGGAACTGCAATGCTCGTGATTCTGCCACTCATTGCTGCAGGTCCAATATTCCTCAAAGGCATATTTTGTAATACATTATCAACCTGTGCATTCAATACCAAATTTGCAATTATTGCAATTATTAACAAGAATCTTTTTTGCATAACTTCAAAATTAACTAAAATAAAGCAGATTGTAATTTAACAAACATTTTAAACATTTTAACGATGAATACTACCTTCACAACATCTTTAACTTAATTTTGCAAATACATGTTAAAAAGCAAACTTTTCGGGCCATTTGTGTTTTTTGCAATTTTTGTACTTATTGATCTATACGTTTGGCAAGGGATTAAATTTCTCTTAAGAAATGCTTCAGCTAAAAAGTTAAAAATTACTAAAATCATCTATTGGAGTTATTCAGTTTTAATTTATTTGTCCTTTTCAATTGGGCAATATCTGAATCTCAAACCAACCTCTTGGGGTAAATTCATTGGTGCGTTTGTATTGTTTATTTTAATTTGCAAACTATTATATATCATATTTTTGATCTTTGATGATTTGCAAAGAATCATACGACACGCAAATCATTATTTCAAGAAAAAAAGAACGCCTAGCATTGCAGAAAATGGAATTACGCGCTTAAAATTCCTCCATTATATGGGATTAGGAATTGGTGGACTTTTTATTACTGGCGCGGTTTGGGGCATTTTTAAAGGAGCCCATAATTATATCATTCACCGTAGAAGCCTTAAAATTGATGGGTTACCAGAATCATTCAAAGGACTTAAAATCGTACAAATTTCAGACATACATTCAGGTAGTTTTTGGGATAAAGAGGCAGTTATAAAAGGCATTGAACTAATCAAAAAAGAGAAAGCAGATATGGTTTTCTTTACGGGTGATTTGGTGAACGACACGTCTAAAGAAGTTGAACCATGGATTGAAGTATTTAAAGAAATCAAAGCGCCTTTGGGCGTGTTTTCTACACTAGGAAATCATGATTACGGAGATTATGTGCAATGGAATACGCCAGAAGCGAAAGAGCAAAACTTAAAAGAAATGCTTCAACATCACAAATCCCTTGGATGGGATTTATTGATGGATGAGCACAGAATCATTGAAAAAAATGGCGAGAAAATTGCTATTTTAGGTATTCAAAACTGGAGCAATGTAGGAAGGTTTCCCAAATATGGTGATCTTGAAAAAGCTTGCAAAGGAACTGAAGATATTTCTGTGAAACTACTTTTAAGCCACGACCCAACCCATTGGCGTCAGCAAGTATTAAATCACAAACCAGAAATCAAAGCCAGTTTTGCAGGGCACACCCATGGAATGCAATTTGGTGTAGATACAGCTTTCTACAGATGGAGTCCAGCTAAATTTATTTATCCAGAATGGCTCGATCTATACACAGAAAATAACCAACATTTGTATGTAAATAGAGGATTTGGATATCTTGGATACCCAGGTAGAATGGGAATTTATCCTGAAATTTCTGTATTTACGCTCGTTTAATTGGTTTTCAAAACAATAAAACTTTCACCACCCAATTGTTTTGGAATCTCACCACCATTCGATAATACTCTGCTAAAAGATTGTTTGGTTTCAACATCAAACATGTATTTTTCCAAATCAAAGTTTTGATCACTTGTATTGAAAATAAATTGAATTTTTGATCTGAAGTAACTTCGTTCAATCACCAAAACCGTTGGTGAAATTGTAAACACCTTGCAATCACCATACTGTAAGCACATTTCCGTTTTTCTCAATTGAAGGAGTTCTTTGACCATACTTAAATGTTTTTTTTCTGAACCATTCATTGAATCTTTTTCTCCTCCAAATCTCATCAATCTTCTGCAATCTGGATCATTTGCCCCTGGCATGCCAATTTCATCTCCATAATATATCACAGGCACACCCGGTACAGCAATCATAAACGCCGTCAAGTTTTGCAAACGCTTGTATGCTTGTTTATCATTTATCTGAATATTTTTATCCCATCCCACTTGCTTGAAATTTTCACCATCTTTTAAACTTCCATCGGCCAATGAAATAAAACGAGGTCTATCTTGATTCCCTGTGATATTTCCCATCGTATGATGTGATCCATAATTTTTCTTGCTATCATTTAAAATGTCAGCCAAATTCTTGCAGTTACCATTGATTGATCTAAAAGTAGATACTGCGGCATCATACAAATTGAAATCGAATTGCGCATCCAATAATCCAGAACCAATATATGAACCAATCAATTCAGGACTACCATACGTCTCGCCAATTTGATACATATTTCTCTTTTGAGGGATCAATACCTGTGTCTTTAATTTCTTAGTCAATGTCCTCCAAAATACATCCGGAATATGTTTAGTTGCGTCGTGTCGAAATCCATAAATAGGGTAATTCTTCATCCACCAAACTGCACTATCTGTCATTGATTCAACAACTTCAGGATTGAAAAAATTGAAAGTTGGCATAAAATCATCAAACCAAGTCGTTAATCGATGATCATCCCAACGTTCTGTATTTTTAGTTCCATCAGGTAAATAAAGCGAAGTGTACCAATCTGGGTGAGATTTATAGAGTGGATGATCTTGATGAATGTGATGTGCTACATAATCTAACAGTACATTGATGCCGTTCTTTTCTGCAGTTTTGATAAAAAGCTCTAATTCTTGCTTAGTGCAAAATCTAGAATCTGTTTCCGTGGATGAAATAGGCCAATACCCATGATATCCACTAAATTTAGTGTTGGGATTTTTCCATTCGCCCCAAGGTCCTTCTGGGTTTTTAACCACAGGAGAAATCCATAATGTATTAATATTTAAACTTTTAAAATATCCATCTTCGATTTTCTTTGTGATTCCAACAACATCTCCACCCCAGAAATCAACTTTATGATTCACATCACTTCTATTCAATGGCTTGTTATTCAAAATATTACCATCATTAAATCGATCAATCATTGGATTGTAAATGATGAATGTTCGGGGATCTTTAAAAGTCAATTCAGCTGTATTTCGAACAACCCTGCCATTTTTTATGGGTATCAATACATCGTTGCTTCGGTAACCATCACCCGCTTTAAATACCCACGCGCGAACATAAGCATCACCATCTTTGATTGCTGAGCTAGGCAACTCTATTTCAATGATGCAGGTTTCTATTTTTTGTGTTTTGGGATCTACCTTTTTATGTAATATTGACTTCTGAATTTTAAAGTTATTATAGAAAGCTAAAACTCGCGCTGACTTTAACTTTTCAATTTTATCCCCGTTAAAGAGATTGGTTTCAAGATAAATCTTCTGATTTTGATCCTTTGCATCTAAAAAAAGCGAAGTTTTGAGTTCAACATTTTGAGATTGTATGGCCAACTTTGAATTGTAAGACCCCATGCCATTGCTAATTGAATCAAGATTCAATGGATCTCGTATTTCTTTCACACCATCTAAAACATATACATACTGATGAATTCCCTCGGTTGCCCATACCTCACCAACCCATTTTCCCTCAGAAAATCTTAAATTTAAATCGTTTTGATTCCATGAATTAAAGGTTCCTTTGATTTGTATTTTGTTGTAAGTCTTACGTTTATCAATAAATTTGAACTTAATCAATTTCTTTTGACTCTTCATCATGGGAATTGACAGCATTTGCTCATGTTTATTTTCATCAACATAGTACAAATCAAGGGTTGACATTGCATCAGATTGATTGGCAGCAACAACAATAATGGTATCTTGAATTCTTCCTTTTATTTGAATTCCTGAATTTAATGGCACTTTCGCATTCACTTTTCCACTAGGAATAAAGTCTGTTAAGCAAATTCTTGTTTCCCCAACTCCCAACTGTATTGGCTTAAAAAAATCCTGTGCAAATTGATTTTGAGCTTGTAACGCATTCAACAAATATATGATACACGTCAAAAGAGAAGTCTTCTTCATACTAAGTGTAAAAATAACACTTTAGTTGAGATTTTAAAAACGAATTAATTGAATATCCAATGGCTGGAAATGAATTTTCCGTTGGATTCTATTTGTATGACATACAAACAATCGTTGGGAGGGATAAAATCATAAAAATATCCCTCAAAGAAATTCTGACCCATTGAATTATAAACTTTGATTTTTGTATCAGCGTATTGGTCAATGTTATGCCATTGATGATTGAAATATTTGGGATTAAACTGTTGATTTCGAAATTTGGTGATATCTAAATTCGGTTCATTCAAATAAAACCTTGTAAACACCGGAAAATGATCACTAGTGTTCGAAGAGAAACTTCCAATATAAGCATTTGCATAAAATGCAAAAACAGAATCCTTTACCCAGTAATTCTTTAACCCGGGAGTAACTGCTATATGGTCAATTGCATCCGAATAAGATGCGGTTGTTCTTTGCCCCTTCAAACTTAATTGATATGTTGGCACCAAGTATGACGCATCATCCCTCCAATTTACGAAAGGACTCGTATTATTGTTGAAAATGCTTTTGTCAAAATCGTCGTTCCAATCGCCCATAATCAACCCCTTTCTATTTCTAAAATATTGATTCACATAATTCTTCAAATACACGCTCGAGTTGTATCTTTTGTTGTATGCTTCTGATTTTTGAGTTGTGGTGCCAATATTTGCTTTGAAATGTATGACCCAAACGTAAACTGTATCTGTTTTGCCATTCAAGGTCGTTTCTAAGGCAACTTCCAAGGGCAATCTACCGCTTGCAAAATCGGTGCTATATTGATTTAAAATATGCTTAGAATACACAAGTTTAAAAATGTTCTTTTTGTAAATCAACGCCGTTTTTTGAGTTTGACTCCATGTGCTAATTGTTCCGTTATATTGTGTCAAATTTGATAGCAATTTGTTCCAGTAAACAGAATCGCTTATTTCACAAAGCCCCATTAAATCTACATCCAGTCCAGAAATTAATTGAGTTGCATTATTTAACTGAGTTGTTTGATTTGAGGGACCATTTGTGGGGTCGCCGAACCATTCAATGTTCCATTGAGCAACATCCAACCTCACTGAACTACTTAAAGACGGGACCTGAGCATTGGCTAAACTGAACCAACATCCAAAAATGAGAAGTAAATTTTTCATTACCCTTCTGTTCTTTTATCGTAACCCCAATTTAGTTTACTTCTCAGGGTATCCATGAAGTTAACATTAGACAATCTCATTAAGATTAAGGGATAATTGGCTTTTTTAACAGCCATATTTACGTCGCCAGAAATACTTTGACTGCGTGCATCTAAACTTGCTAAATAACTGCTGGCCCTACCCTCTATCTCAAAAGAAATGACAACATCGTCACTCACAACAACTGGCCTAACATTTAAATTATGTGGTGCGATTGGTGTAATGACAAAACTATCACTTTTTGGGAAAATAATTGGCCCCCCACAACTCAACGAATATCCTGTTGAACCTGTTGGTGTTGAAACAATTAATCCATCACTCCAATAACTATTTAAAAATTCACCATTCAAATATGTATGCACTACGATCATACTTGATGTTTCTTTTTTATGAATCACAAAATCATTCAAGCCATAATTAAAATCAAATATTTCTTTGTTTGATTCTAGATGTAACAGACTCCTGGATTCTAGGATATAATTTCCCTTTTCTAATTCATCAATCGCAAATTCTAATTCTTCAGTTGCAACACCTGCTAAGAACCCTAAACGGCCAGTATTAATTGACAACACAGGAATTTTACTATCCCTCACAAATTGTAAAGTATCTAAAATTGTTCCATCTCCACCCACACTTATCAAAACATCAATCCCGGCATTTTCAGAAGTAAAATAATCAAAAACATGTGGCACAATTGAGTTTGAAACTTGCATGTAAATAAAATCTTCTAAAGAAGGAGGACAAAATACTTGATGTCCTCGATTATGTAGGGTTAAAATTAAATTTGCCAAAGCATCTCTGTGCTTTGGATCCCTAACCGATTTTGCATACACTCCAATTTTCATAATTTATATGGCATGTTTAAACGAAATATTGAATATCCATTGCCCTAAATGATTTCTTGCTATGTCAAATCTACTCAATAGATCGTAATATGCCAAAATATCCAAACTAATACCCAAACTATTCAGATTTGTATGCTTTAATGTATTTCCATTTTCAACCAAATTTTGATCGAAATTTAACACACGTCCATAATCATAAAACAATGTAATCCAAGACTGAAAAGGCATTTTTGAATAATTTTTGGACCATGGTAAGTTTTTGACTTTTAATTTCTTATTGATAATTTCTCTTCGCAATGATACCTTAGAAAGAATAAAGCCTTTTCCATCGATCACATACAACTCATAGCCTCGAATATAGTCATTGGTATAGCCCAATTGACGACTTTGCAAATAATTTAGGTTGCCAAATTTATATTGACCTTGAAACACAGTCCCAATCGAATAAAATTGGTTCAATGGAATAAACTTTCTCCACTTAAAAAGCATATTCTTGAGTAAATTCTTTTGGCTTGAATTTGAAACTGAATATTGTAATTCTCCAAACAGTCGAAATTCGGAGCCACTCACAGGGTAGTGTTTTTGATCCCTAGAATCATATATATATCCAAAATTCAATGAGTTCAAAGATAATTTAGTTGAACCGCCAATATAATTTGAATTGAAATCTAACACTGAATTATTGATAGCAAATTGATCAAATGAATAATTAAATTCCAATCCTTTTTCATATGAAATTTTCTTTGTCATTTTCCATGCACCTGAATAAACTTCTTGGGCATAGTATGGTTCTAACTTAAAATACACAACCCGATTGTCTTGAGTTTTTGCCAAAATTTCACGATTCTGAGAATAATTAAATTTGACTTTTCCCATCCAACCATCACCAAATTTATTGTTTGGCCATTCATATTCAATACCCAATTGCTGATTGAATCCACCCACCATTGTTAGTGTAAACGTATGATTCAATCCAAACAAATTGTAAAAAATAAAATCACCACCAAAATACAACCTATTAAACTTTGGATCTGAAATCCAGTTTCTAAAATTTCTATCGGCAAACCCTCCTAAAGGATTTATCCAGAAATAAAATTCCTCCGTTACTCGAATGATTAATGTATCGCGAGACTTATTTATTTCCACATCTGTAAATAAATTCAATGCACTAAGTCTTTTCTCCCATCTATCAATCAATGAGTCATTTGTGTGAAATGGATAAGTGCCATTAAAATTTATTTCTCTGTAAATAGTTTTCAATTGGGTTCTGTTTCGTCCCTCAATCAAAATGAAATAGACAGAATCACTTGTATCCCTCTTTTGATTCTGAGGGACAATGACTTGTGCTTCAGCTGAAGCAACAGCGCAAAGAGAAATTAAGAAATATTTTAAACCTTTAAATTTCAATGATTGATTCTCTCATAAACACAGAAAGTAAAATCATATAAGTGAGTTTCGTCCTTAAAATGATCTTCACTTAAAACACAATTCCACTGCGATTTGTTGATTTCAGGAAAAAAGGTATCAGCGTTATCGAAACTTGCATGCACATGAGTGATGATGAGTTTATCGCATGTATTAATCAATTGACTATAGATCTGAGCACCTCCAATAATCATAATTTCCTCAGGAGAATTTTCAGAAGCCAATTTCATTCCTTCTTCTAAGGTATGAACCAAATGAAAGCCTTCAATGGTTTCAATTTGATTTCGACTCAACACAATGTTCAATCTGTTTTTAAGAGGCTTACCAAGACTCTCCATGGTTTTACGCCCCATGATCACCGGCTTGCCTTTTGTATGAGATATAAACCATTTAAAATCAATGGGTAAATGCCAAAGCAAATCATTGTTTGCCCCTAATTCTAAATTATTTCCAATTGCCGCAATGATTGTTTTTTGCATGGTTAGGCAAAGTTAAACTTAAAAGTTAATATAGCCCAAAATAAAAAAACCCTCATTCATGAGGGTTTTTTTATTTCTGAATATTTTAATGATTAAGCCTGGTAACCAGTCAAATTAATTTCAGTTTCTTCTTGATAATCAGAATCGGTATTGATTGCCCATAAATTTTGATCTTTACCGGTTTCAATTTGTTTCGCAATCAAAATACCCATTAAAATAGAGTGATCTTGGTTATTGTATTTAAATGAACCATAACGACCAATTGGATAAAGATTTTTAAACTCTTTTAAATAGTCAACCACAGGTTGTAAATGATCCATATAACCCGTTTCATAGACTGGGTAACACTTTGGAATTCTTACCACAGCACTATTTAAAACTCTCGAAGTAGATTCAACCAATTTGAGTGTTCTGATTTCTTTCTCCGCCATTTCCATGAGCTTTTCATCGGAGTAACTCCATAATTCTTCATGGTCAAAACTCCAAAATTCTAAGCATAAAATGGTTGTGTTTTTATCTTTGTTGATTGAAGGACACCAATTTCTGAAGTTTGTGATTCTTCCGTGTTTTACTTCTGGAGAATGCACATAAATCCAATTGTCTGGAAATAGTTGATCACTATCAATTTCTAAATAAACTAAAGTTGTATTTCGGAAATATAACTTTTTAGAAATATCAAGAATCTTATTGTCTATAACTGTCATGCCTTGCAACAATAATGTTAATGGCATGGTAGAAATCACAATATCAGCAACGTATTTTACACCTTCAGAATCAGTGAGCGAATGAACTACTTTATCAGAATCAACTTCAATTTCTGCAATACGTTTGTTAAATAAAATTTCACCGCCCATTTTCAAAATTGCGGTTGCCATCTTCTCGTAAACTTCACCTGTTCCATGTTTAGGATACGCAAACTGGTCTACCAACGTTTTATGCTTGTTGCCCTTGTTGCCAAAAATTGCCGCTTTTACGGCTTCATATAACGACAATTTTTTAATTCGTTGCGCTGCCCAATCGGAGTCGATTCTATCACAAGTAATTCCCCAAAGTTTCTCAGAATATGTTTTGAAAAACATTTGAAACAGCTTCTTTCCAAATTTATCGGTAACCCAATCTTCAAAAGTGTCTAAATTTTTCTTGCCAAAAACTCTTTGCACTGCATAACTCCATAAAATTTGGATAATTTCTAAAGGACTTAAGTTTTTAAGGACATTCCCTAATTTTAAGGGATAATCAAAAAATTTATTTTTATAGTAGATTCTTGTTAAACGATTCACAAGGGTGTAGTCATCTTGAACGACTTCATGAAATAAATCGTTTACTATTTTATCACTTGAGAAAAAACGATGGGGACCACAATCTACAATTTGGCCAAAAAGTTCAAAGCTCTTGGCCATTCCGCCAACAGAACCCGTTGACTCAATAACAGTAACTTTCGTTCCTTTTTTTGCTAATTCATAAGCCGCAGTTAAACCCGCAGGCCCTGCACCGATCACAATTACTTTTTTATTTGAAGACATTTATTTATCTGAAACAATCAGGTAATACAAATCTACATTGGATTTGTTACAATTGAAAATTAATTCATTGTAGATTGTATGATTTTTACAACTCTTTGTAAATCTAATTCAGTTAAGTTACTACCACTAGGCAAACACAAACCTGTTTTAAACAATTTCATAGCAACACCATCGACTAAATTTGGATGTTCTTTATGGTCCTTTTGTCTCCGTTTACCCTGATCTGCTCGATTTCCTTTAAGAAACTCATCCTATTGCCTTATCTTTGCAGTTATGAGTAGAATTGTTGCCATTGTTGGTCGCCCAAATGTTGGAAAAAGTACCCTTTTTAATCGCCTTACAGGTGAAAGAAAAGCCATCGTAGACGATTTTAGTGGCGTTACACGGGATCGTCATTATGGACGTTCCGACTGGAATGGCATAGATTTTACAGTGATTGATACAGGTGGTTTTGTACCTCTTTCTTCCGATATTTTCGAATCTGCAATTAGAGAACAAGTTCACATTGCCATTGAAGAGGCTTCTGTGATTGTTTTTGTTGTAGACGTTCAAACTGATGTAAATCCGTTAGATGAAGAATTTGCAAAAATCTTACGCCGATCAAAAAAACCAGTTCTATTGTGTGTGAATAAAGTAGATAACGATAAATTAAGACTCGAATCTTCTGCATTCTATACCCTCGGTTTTGATACACTTTACGAAGTTTCATCGGCAAATGGCTCTGGAACGGGTGAACTCTTAGATTCAGTTGTAGAATATCTGAAAGATGAGCAACCACTAGACGATAGCGTTCTTGATTTACCTCGAATTGCAATTGTTGGCCGTCCTAACGTTGGTAAAAGTAGCTTGATCAATTCATTGATGGGCGAAGAACGAAATATCGTCACTGAAATTGCAGGAACTACACGAGATAGCTTAGATACAATCTATAAAGCCTACGGTAAGGAAGTTATTCTTGTTGACACAGCCGGTATTCGTAGAAAAAGCAAAGTGAGTGAAAATATTGAATTTTACTCTGTTATGCGTTCTCTTCGTGCTCTTGAAAACGCCGATGTGGTGGTTCTTGTGATCGACGCCACTCAAGGTCTCGAATCGCAAGATCAAAACTTATTCTGGATGGCACATCGCCTTGGAAAAGGTGTTGTTATTTTGGTAAACAAATGGGATTTGGTTGAAAAAGAAACCAATACCCACCTAGAATTCACGGCTCATATTCATAGCCAAATTGCTCCTTTTGTAGACGTTCCAATTTTGTTCATTTCAGCACTTACAAAACAACGTTTATTCCAGTCAATGGAAACAATACTTGAGGTTTATGATAACTTAACTCAAAAAATTCCTACAAGAAAATTAAACGATTACCTACTTCCAATCATGGAAAACACTCCTCCACCAAGTAGAAAAGGTAAATTCGTGAAAATCAAATATGTAACTCAGCTTCCTAGCAAACGTATGGCCTTTGCATTGTTCTGCAATTTGCCTCAATATGTTGCTGAAAGTTATACCCGTTTTATTGAAAATAAAATGCGTGAAGCTTTCCCACTTAAAGGAATTCCAATTAGCCTTTTCTACAGAAAAAAATAATTTATTTTTTTGAGGGACAAAGACTTAACAAATTAAATTTACACGATGAAAGATATCCGTGACCTGAATCTAGATGAACTCATTGAGAACCTGAAAAGTCTCGGTCAACCATCTTTCCGTGCGAAACAAATTTGGCAATGGCTTTGGCAAAAAGGTGCCAGAAATTTCGAAGAAATGACTAATTTGTCGAAAGAATTACGACAAGTTCTTTCTGAAAATTTCACATTCCACATTTCCGAAATTGTTACATCCCAATATTCATCTGATGGCACAATTAAAGTGGTTTTTAACTTGCATGATAACAATAAAATTGAAGGAGTACTCATTCCCTCAAGAGCCAGAACCACCGCATGTGTAAGCAGCCAAGTTGGATGTAGCTTAGATTGCAAATTTTGTGCAACCGGGTATCTCAAAAGAGAAAGAAATTTAACTGCTGCAGAAATATTCGATCAAGTTTGGCTCATCAATGAACTTGCCGAAAAGCATCATGGTAAGAAACTAGACAATATCGTTTATATGGGTATGGGTGAACCATTACTCAACTATGCAAATGTTCTGCGAAGTGTTTCTATCATCACAAGTCCTGATGGTTTAGGCATGAGTCCCTCAAGATTAACGTTGTCTACAGCAGGCATTGCAAAAATGATTGTGAAGCTCGCCGATGACGGAGTTAAGACACACTTAGCTTTAAGTTTACATTCGGCAAACAATGAAAAACGCAGTGCAATCATGCCAATTAACGACACCAACAATTTAGAAATGTTGGCTGAGGCATTGGGTTATTGGTGCAATAAAACCGGCAATAGACCAACCCTCGAATACACGGTAATTGCTGGTGTGAATGATGGTCTAGAAGAAGAAAAAGAATTGGCCATTTTTGCCAGAAAATTTCCTTCAAAAATCAATCTCATTGAATACAATCCAATTTCATTGGCAGAATACAAACCAACGAGCAGATTGGATGAATTTGCAGAAGGATTGTTAGCCAGAAATTTGATTGTAAATGTGCGCAGAAGCCGTGGAAAAGACATCGATGCAGCTTGTGGTCAATTGGCTTTGAAATCTTAGAATAAGATCTTCCAATACATTGCTTCAGCCCTTTTATCCCAACGGCCACCCCAAATAGATTTCATTTCATCCTTAAAAGATTTCAAGGAATACAATTTCTCTTTTTTCTTAGGCACTAAAATTGGTTGAAACTGTTTTGCATTGAATTCTACCTTCTCCGCAAACCATGTTACATTGTATTTTGGTATTCCTAATCCCAAGATAGCTCCTGGCAACCCTTGAATTAATTCAGGACCAGTTGACCCAACCAATTCTTCGGCATAAAATGCATAAATAATGATTGAATCGTTAAAAGTGGCAACTGCTTTTCTACAATCAAAACCAGCTATATTTCGTCGTTCCGTTGCATTGATTTTCCAATTCAATTTCCAAATTGTATCTTTAATTTGCACCTTGATTTCCATAATATCCTTCCGCATTTTAAAAGAATCTTTGGTTTGTAATATTTCAATTCCTGCAACACTAGAATGCACCCATTCAGGAACTTGAGACGATTTCTCATTTTCTTCTTCTACAATTCCCTTATAAATTGAAGTGCCATTTTTATATGTCAAAATAAATTTGTCATTCACATACTTTGGAATCACTTTTTTTATTTGCTCAGTCCAAGATTCATCGCCTAACGATTTATGTAGATTGGTTTTTTTGACAAAATGAATCGTAAACGAATCATGAAATTGACCAAATAATGTTGAATTCGCTAAGAATACAATAAAAATTAATACAGCTCTCATATCCTTAGTTATTGTTTAAATTATCATTGGTTTCATTGGTATCTGCCACCTTTGGTTTGTTCTTGAATTTGTAAACAAACTCAAGAAGAACATACCGTTTAAAAATTGTATTCGTATTTTCAAAAATCTGATTTCCAATGACATTTCTGCTATAATTTATATTCTCATTCAATAAGTCATTCACTCTTAAGCTAAATACATATTCCTTTTTCTTCTTGTGCGTGTAACTCAGAGAACCATTAATCATCTTATTGTTTGGCACATTGTAAATACTTGTTTGTTGTCTAAAGTTAGCCTCGTAATCAACAGATAATGACCAACCATTATTTTCATCCTTGTCTTCTTTAGCACTAAATGTGGTTTTATTGATCGGTCCTAAATCAAATCCAAC
>Ga0222712_10003370_pt1 | contig 17462 bp, 12 predicted proteins | sample C33_657DmetaG_FD_165043 | JGI IMG/M metagenome (GOLD analysis project Ga0222712, IMG submission 165043) | Estuarine water microbial communities from San Francisco Bay, California, United States - C33_657D | ecosystem: Environmental > Aquatic > Marine > Unclassified | place: USA: California...
CAGAATTTAGGAACAACAATTAATACAGAACAAGCTATTGTTGAAGTGGGTAGTCCTGATTTATTTAATTATCCGTTTATTCATATGACAGGTCATGGTAATGTGGTTTTCACGCAGCAAGAGGCGGATAATTTAAGAAAGTACTTAATGGGTGGAGGATTCCTTCATATTTCTGATAATTATGGTATGGATAAATTTATTCGTCCGCAGATTAAAAAAGTATTTCCTGAATTGAGCTTTGTAGAGCTGCCATTTAATCATCCGATCTATCAACAGAAATATAAATTCCCCGCAGGATTGCCAAAAGTGCATGAGCATGATGACAAGGCTCCACAAGGATTTGGTTTGATCTATAATGGACGATTAGTTTGTTTTTATGATTACGAGTGCGACTTAGGTGATGGTTGGGAAGATATAGAAGTGCACCGAGATTCTCAGGAGAATAGAACAAAGGCATTAAAGATGGGTGCTAATCTTATTCAATACGCTTTTGAAAATTAGTAATCGATGCAAAAGATAACGAGTTGGTTGTTGATTTTTTTGTGCTTGCAGCTTTTTGTGCCGCGCGAGTTATGGCATGAGCTATCAGGACATCATGATACTGCCGATATTGTTTGTCATGAGCATGCGAGTGATGTCTCAGCAGAGCATGAGCATTGTTTGTTATTTGAATTAATTGGAGATCCGATCTTATACAATGGAATTAAATCATTTCAGTTTTTTCAATTTGCTTTTATTCTGCTTTTATTTGGATTATTAGAATTAAAAACTCGTTATTCTACGCTTTCTTTTTCTAATAAGGGTCCTCCAATAATTTGATTTGTTTTTCAAAATTCAATCAATAAGTTTTAATTTTTTTAATTAATCAATCTATGAAAAGAATTATCTTTTTCATTGCTGTACTATTATTTAGCAGCGATGCAAAGGCACAATTAATCTTAAAAGGAAAAGTTTCTGATAAGAAAACGAAAGAAGTATTAGAAGGTGCTTCTGTTATTATTCCCGAATTTAAAATTGGCACAATCACCAATGAGAAAGGAGAATTTCGAATTTCGAATTTTCCGAATAGAAAATTGAAATTGCAAGTAAGGATGGCAGGATATGGAAGCATTGCTGTTGATGTAGAAATAGTCAAAGAAATTACTTCGCTTGAATTATTTCTTTCTCCTTACATTTTAGATATGGATGAGGTAATCATCACAGGATCTTCTTTTGCTGCTAATCATGCGCAATCAAGTTTGGTTGTAGAGCCAATTGAAAAATCGCAAATTCAAAACACCGCCGCAACAAATATTACCGATGCGCTTACACAAGTAGCAGGCGTATCCTCGATATCAAGTGGAGGAGGAATTGCCAAACCTGTTATTCGTGGTTTAGGGTATAACCGCATTGTTAGTATTAATGAAGGTGTTCGCCAAGAAGGACAACAATGGGGCGATGAACACGGATTAGAAATTGATCAGTTTTCTGCTGAACGAATAGAAGTGTTGAAAGGTCCAGCATCGCTCTTGTATGGTTCAGATGCAATAGGAGGTGTTATAAACATTTTAGAACCATTTCCTGCTCCTCAAGGAACTATCAATGGCGAATTCATTAGTCAATATCAATCCAATAATAAGCAGTATGTAATTGGGGCTATGGTTGAAGGCAATCAAAATGGATTAGTATGGCGCATTAGAAAAACAAATAAAAATGCAGCTGCCTATTCAACACCTTCAGAAGTGATTTATAATTCAGCGTTTAATGAAGATAATGCCAGTATGATGGTAGGCGTTAATAAAAAATGGGGATACCAACATTTTCATTTTAGCTCTTATCAGGCGCAGTTCGGAATGATTGAAGGCGAGCGGGACTCACTAGGTAGTTTTATTACACATGATGGAAATTCAATTTCTAACGCTATTGCATTAACGCGAAATATTGATTTGCCTTTTCAAAGAGTGAATCACTATAAGATTTCAACGTTGGGTAGTTATTTTTTACGCAAGGGAAACCTAAGAACAGTCTTCGGATGGCAAAACAATCTGCGTCAGGAATATGAAGACAATGCTTTTGTTCCAGGAATGTTTATCGATTTAAAAACAGTTACAGGTGATGCGAAATATTACTTTCCTGAACATGATAATTTAGAAATTGTTGTTGGACTAAGTGGAGGAATGCAACAAAACAATAATCGAGGAGAGGAGTATTTGATTCCAGATTATACTTCTAATGAAGTAGGTGTTTTTTCATCATTGAAAAAAGTAAAAAATAAATGGTCCAGAAATTTCGGATTGCGTTACGATTGTAAATCAATAAATGTTGATAGTTTAAGCGGTGTATTTAATTCGTTTGAAAGATCATTTAATGCAATTAGTGGATCACTTGGTTTTACCTATGATGCTACCGACAAATTACACTTCCGATGGAATGCAGGTCGTGGATTTCGTGTGCCGAATATATCAGAGTTGTCAGCGAATGGAGTTCATGAAGGAACCTTCCGTTATGAAATTGGGAATCCCGATTTAAAGCCTGAAACCAGTTGGCAATTTGATGCAGGATTAGGCTATGAAAGCGATAAAGTAGGCGGGGAGTTTTCGCTGTTTTACAATGCGTTTAACAAATTCATTTATTATCGAAATTTTCAAAATCAAACGCAGGAAGTCGATAATCAATTTTATCCCGTATTTAAATATGTTCAAGGGGATGCATTGTTTTATGGTGGCGAATTATCGTTCGATTACCATCCAATAAATCAATTGCATTTTGGGAACAAGATTTCCTATGTATGGGCTGTAAATCAGGAAACAGATTTAGCATTGCCATTTATTCCTCCTTTTCACTTAAATACTGTTCTTAGTTATGAATTCGTCAAATCAAAGAACAAAAACTGGAAGAGCCTTAAGGTAAATGCGCAATACGATTACTTCGCGAAGCAAAATCGTATCGATCAATTTGAAACGATGACCGATGCTTACTCACTCTTTGGTGGAGGATTTTCAGCGAAGTATGAATCGAAATCCGTTTGCGTTGATTTCTATTTGATAGCAAACAATATTCCTAATGAAGTTTACTATAATCATTTATCGAGATTAAAATACGTAGGTATCGCTGGAATGGGCAGAAATCTCACAATCGGATGTTCAATACCCTTTGGTGTACTAAAAAATAAATCGTTGTAGTTTGCCTATCTTCGCTGTATGTTATTGAAATCAGATTTACGATTAGTTGTTTCTACCTATGCAGGGTTAGAAGAACTTTTATCAAAAGAACTTCGTCAGTTAGGCGGACGTGATGTAGAAATTCATACGCGTGCAGTTTCTTGTATCGGCGATTTAGGGTTCGTGTATAAAGTAAATTTCAGCAGCCGACTTGCACTTCGCGTAATGATTAGCCTTACTAGTTTTCCCATTAAAGATGGGGATGATTTATACGAGCAAGTATTAAAACTTGACTGGACAGAATTGATGAAAGTTAATCAGACCTTTTCTGTTCGATGTACATTAAATTCTGATTTGTTTGATAATAATTTATACCCGGCATTAAAGGTTAAAGATGCTATTGCTGATTGCTTCCGTAAAGAAACGGGTAAACGCCCTGACGTTAGTAAGACGGATCCCGATTTAGAAGTAAATGTATTTATCAATAAAAATAAATGCACACTTTTAATCAATAGCAGTGGTGAATCATTACATCGTCGTGGTTACCGTGTTGACGTAGATAAAGCTCCATTAAGCGAAGTATTAGCAGCAGGCATAATTATGCTTTCTGGTTGGGAACCACATAAACCTTTAGTTGATTTTATGTGCGGCTCGGGAACTATTCCTATCGAAGCAGCGTTAATGTCGGCTAATATTCCTCCAGGAATTTTCAGAAAAAAATTCGCTTTTGAGAAGTGGTTGAATTTTGATGAAGCATTATACAAGACCATTCGTGAAAAGCAATTAGAGCGAATCAATGAGCAACCAGTACGTATTTATGGAAATGAAATCAATAAATACACATTAGAAAAAGCGAAAGAAAATGTGGTGAGTGCCGGAGTAGAGGATATGGTGGAATTATCATTAGGTGATTTCAGAGATTTTGATAGGCCTCAAGGAAATGGGGTGATTATTATTAATCCTCCTTATGGCGAAAAGCTACAAGTGGAAGATATCGAAGCATTGTACAAAGAGATCGGAGATAAATTCAAAAAGAGTTATGCAGGTTATAAAGCATGGATATTTACAGGTAGTCCTGAAGGCGCAAAGGCTGTTGGATTACGTAATAATCGAAAGATTCAACTCTTCAACGGACCAATTGATTGTAGACTATTAGGCTACGAATTATTTGAAGGAAGTAAAAAGGATCTTTATAAGAATCAAGAGTAAAAACAAAAGCGGCGAACTTGAAAAAGTTCGCCGCTCTGCTATTAGGCTATATTTAATTACTATTCAATTACTGCACCATCAACTAAGATACGTCCGCAATGCTCGCAAACAATCACTTTCTTACGCTGACGAATATCTAACTGACGCTGAGGCGGGATTTTATTGAAACATCCACCACATGCATCACGATCAACTGGTACAACCGCTAATCCGTTTCTTGCATTCTTACGGATACGTTGGTAAGCAGTTAATAAACGAGCTTCAATTACATCAGATGATTTATTAGACTCAACTAAAAGTTCCTGCTCTTCTTTTTCAGTTTCAGCAACGATTGATTCTAATTCTGATTTCTTATTTTCTAAATCTAATTTTCTTTCTTCTAAAGCTTTTACAGATGCTTCAACAATTAAATTCTTTGATGCTAACTCAGCAGTGTATTCTTTAATACGCTTCTCGCATAATTGAATTTCTAATTGTTGATATTCGATTTCTTTATTTAAGGAATCAAACTCACGATTATTCTTCACGCTTGATTGCTGAGATTGGAATTTTTTAATCCCAGCCTGAGCATCTTTAATTGCTTGCTTACGATTTTTGATTTGCTCATCTAAATCAGCTTCTTCTTCTGTATAGTTCGTTACACGAGTTTGTAGTCCAGCAATTTCATCTTCTAAATCCAATACTTCCATTGGTAACTCACCACGTGTAATACGGATTTTGTCGATTTGACTATCGATTAATTGTAATTGATAAAGGGCACGAAGCTTATGCTCAATACTGTTGTCGCCTTTGTCGATTGAACGAACAATTGGTTTCGTCTTTTTAGGAACTTCAACAACTGCTTCTGCTGCTTTCTTAGACTTTCTAGTAGCCATGATTAGAGGTAATTAATTGGATTGGTATTAATCTCCGTTAAACGGAGGGCAAATGTAGGAAATTTTTCGCTAAGCCAATCACCTAAAAGCTCAATTGTGAATTGTTCACTTTCATAATGTCCAATATCGGCAATAATGATACTGCCATCTGCATCAAAAAACTGGTGGTATTTAAAGTCGCCCGTAATAAAAATATCAGCCCCAGCTCGCTTAGCATCTTCCAACAAAAAGCTGCCTGCACCGCCACAAATGGCTACCTTTTTAATGGTTTTATTGGAAGCATTTGTATGTCGGATGATTTCTGTTTTAATATTGATTTTTAATGATTTAAGAAAGGAAGTCGCTTCCATTTCTTTTGAGATTTCCCCAATCATTCCAGCTCCTGCATCTTGCCAGCTATTTACTAATGAAAGGATCTCATAGGCCACTTCCTCGTAAGGATGGGCCTCCTGAAGGGCGCTAAAAACCTGATGTTGTTTATGACTTTCAAGGATGACTTCAACCTTAGTTTCATGGCCTTTAAAGCGGATGTTTTTTTCACCATAAACAGGATTACTACCATCCCCTCCCTTAAAAGTACCTTCTCCAACGGTACTAAAGCTACATTCTGAGTAGTTTCCGATATGGCCAGCCCCAGCATGAAAAAGGGCTTCTTTTACTTTTTCGGCATGCTCATGAGGTACGTAGGTACTTAGTTTAAGTAGTTTGTTCTTCATCGGACTTAAAATCCTGCAATTAACAAGTCCAATCTTTTCGGCAATTTTTGCATTTACTCCGTGGATGACATTGTCGAGGTTAGTATGGATTGCATAAATCGCAATATCATTTTTAATGGCTTTAATGATCGTTCTTTCGATATAATTTTTACCATTAAGTTTCTTTAAGCCACTAAATACAATTGGGTGGTGCGCAATTACGAGATTATATCCATGTCGGATAGCTTCATCAATAACATCCTCGGTACTATCTAGACAAATAATAGCCCCTTTTATTTCCATGGATGGATGTCCGCAGATTAATCCTGAATTATCATAGCTCTCCTGAAGGGATGAAGGCGCCTTCTCTTCCAGAAACTGAATAATCTCTTTTAGTTGCATAATCGATTTTATAAGTACGACAAATTTAATCACTCTGTGTACTTAAAAAGTTATATTTTTGAAACTATGCGAATTTTATTGCTCACTTTCTCGTTTTTATACGGAATAATCGTCCGTTTAAGGAATTTCCTCTTTGATATAGGTGTTTTAAAACAGCATTCATTTAAATCGTTCGTCATTAATGTAGGTAATCTATCCGCTGGAGGAACAGGGAAGTCACCGCATGTAATTTATCTTATAAATCAATTAAAAAGCAACTATCAATTATCAGTTTTAAGTCGTGGTTATGGGCGAATTACCAAAGGCTTTAAGTGGGTAAAAGCAGATAATAGTCCTTTACAGGTTGGTGATGAGCCATTACAATATGTAAATCTGTTTCCTGAAATTAATATTGCTGTTTGTGAAAAAAGAGTAGAGGGGATTATGCAAATTGAAAAAGAAAAAAAGTGTGATATTATTTTGTTGGATGATGCCTTTCAGCATAGATATGTAAAGCCTGATTTCAATATTTTGATTACTGATTACTCGGATTTATTCTATAACGATCAGTTATTGCCTGTTGGCCGATTGCGAGAGCCAAAGTCAGGAGTGAAGCGAGCGGATGTGGTTATCGTTAGTAAGGTGCCTGAAAATACTCCTTATGCTGAAATGAATTTGATAAAAGAGAGCATACAGGAATTTGGAATAAAAAAAGTTCTTTTTTCGTATTTGCGTTATAGCCCGTCGATGTTTTTTTTAAATGGAGAAAAAATGCCAATTGCCTATTTAAGAAATTGCAATGTTGTTTTGGTTGCAGGTATTGCGAATCCGAAGCCGTTTTTAGATTTTGCAAATTCAAATGCTAAGTCGGTTACTGAATATATTTTTAAAGATCACTATCAATTTTCGTCAGGAGATATTATAAAAATAAAGGCGGAATACAATCGTTTGTTAAACCAAAATGCTCCTGTTGTAATACTAACTACGCGTAAAGATTTTATGCGATTTAACACACCTGAGTTAAAGCATTTAATACAAAATTTACCGCTGGCTTTTATTGATATTGAGGTTTGTATGAATGAAATGGACTATGGTGATTTAATGGATATGATACATCACGCTATTAAATTAAAGAAACAATGAGAACGCCGACAACAATTTTTCTATTACTGATTACATTTGCGCTTAATGCACAAACCTATCAATCATCCAATATGAATTTACAATCGAATTGGTATGATTCGACTGTTATTGCGGAGCCTGCTTATGGAATTAAATACAACGGTATTTGGGGCTACGAAGCTAACGGTAGCGAATATGTGTTAATTGGTTCAACAGCGGGAGCTTATTTTATTGATATCACTAATCCTCAATCGCCAGTTAAATGCGACTTTGTTGCTGGACGACGAGGTGCTTGTATATGGAGAGAGATAAAAACATATAGTCACTACGCTTACCTTATTAGTGATGATCAATCACCCAATAGTTTTCAGATTGTCGATTTGCAATATTTGCCAGACTCTGTGCATGTGGTTGCAGATTATACATCATTATTTGAAAGAGCGCATACCTTGTTTATTGATGGAAATAAATTGTATGTAGGAATTGTTCGTGGTGGACAGTTCTCACAAAATGCGTCGATGGCTGTTTTTAGTTTAAATAATCCTGAAGCACCAACTTATCTAAGAAGTATTAACGATGATTATCCTACGTTGCTGCCAGGCAATCAGGTGCATGATATGTTTGTGCGTAACGATACCATTTACGCATCATGTGGATACGATGGTTTGTATATTTTTAAATACGATTCCATTGGCAACCACTTTCAATTAATCAATTCACTTACTTCTTATCCTTCACAAGGATATAATCATAGTTCTGCATTAGCAGATAATTCAACATTGATTTTTATGGATGAAGTCCCTGCTGGTTTACCAATTAAAGTGCTTGACGTAAGCGATGTTCAAAACTTAACAGTCACTTCAACATTTAGTAGTAATCCTACTGTAACGCCGCATAATCCTTTTATTGTTGGTAATACATGTTATGTTGCCTACTATCTCGATGGTCTGCAAGTATATGATGTTTCTGATCCTTATAATGCCACAAGGATTGCTTATTTCGATACGCATAATCAGGAGCCATTAGGAGGGCCATATCCATCTCTGGCATATCAGGGCGCTTGGGGGGCGTATCCTTTTTTTAGCAGCGGGAATATTGCTGTTTCAGATATGCAAAATGGATTGTTTGTTTTGAATCAAACAGCAAGTGGATTAAATAATTTGACGTTGGAGAATACTTCTATATTTCCTAATCCTGTAAATGCTAATCAAACGATTACGATTTCTAATTTGAAAAATGATAACAATCTGTTTGTTGAGCTTTATGATTTACAGGGAAGCTACATTTTTTCTAAGCATTGTTTGATATCGAATAACACGGCGAATTTTGTTGTTCCTGATATTGCGAGTGGCTTTTACGTTATCAAGGTTTATAATGGTATTGAGCTTACCAGTAAAAAGTTAGTTGTTAGATAAAACAAAAAGAGACCCGACCGGGTCTCTTTTTATGCAAGCAGTAATTAAGGGTTTAATTATTAATTTGATTTTAAAACTCGTGTTACATTTTTGAAGTCGCCTTGTTCTACAGTTACCATGTAAATACCATTCATTAGGTTTTTACCAAACTGGACTGTATTCTGACTTCCATCAAAGTTAAATGTTTCAACAATTCTTCCACTAAGGTCAGTAACAGTTACAATCGCAGGAATGTCCGTCATGTCGCTATTAAGTGTTAAATTGAACTCAGAGCTTGATGGGTTAGGATAAACGGTAGCATCAATTGCTGATCCGTCTAATCTTTCTGCGTTAGATAATGTGCTATGATTCGGACGAAGTGTTGCAATACCGATTTGACAAACGTTTCCATAACAGAATGGCGTTCCATTAATAACAGGACGAACACGTACATTGTAAAATTTAGAAACCTGTAATGCAGGTGTTACATCTGATAATTTACACCATCTTGTATTTGATGTATACGTCCATGTAGTTCCTGGATAAAGTGTTTCTTCAAATTCAAACTCATATTGAGGAGCATACAAATAAGTTAAAACTAATTCAGCTTTTACACTATCTGATAAACTGTAGTTGAAAACTCCGCAGTATTGTGATCTTAATTCAATTTGACGGATTGAACGAACAACAGTTGATGAACTGAATTTACATCCGCCACCTAATTGAACTGTTAAATTAACTGTTGACGTATCTAAAATTGGTCCCCCACCACTACCATCTAATAAAATAGTAGCGTTTTGTACTGCTGAATTACCACCAGCAGGTGTTCCATCGAACCATGTCCACTCGTAATTAGCAAATCCTGGATCTGCTGTTAACTGGAATGTTGCAGGCTTACAAGCAATAAGTGGAGTTAATGCAGTAATCGCAGGTTGATAACCATTATCAAACACATTGATGTCTACAGAAGCTGTTGTTGAATAATTACAGCCTCCAGCATTTGTTGATGTTGTTAATACATAAGTTCCAGATTGGCTCGCGTAAATTGACGGTGTGCTTTGTCCTGTATTCCAAGAGTAATCATAGTATGGTCTTCTGTACTTTGTTGTAAGTTTAACAGAATCTCCCGGACAAACGTTAGGGTCACCTAATACGGTGATAATCGGGCGAGGTTCTTTAATCACAGTGTAGGGAACGAGTGCGCTTGTTACCTGACGAACACCATTGTATAAGGTTGATCCCGTTACTTTAACACGGTAAGAACCACCTTGAGTAATTACAATAGTTGGAGTAGTCTCGCCTGTCGACCATAGATAAGTGAAAGGTCCTGTCATTCCAGAAGTAACGGCCGTTAAAGTTGTACCGTCGCAAACCGTTGGGCCAGCTGGGGAAATACTGACACTAGCATTTTGGGCATGAGCGCCAATCGTTAATGTTAGAATTAATGATAATAGTAGTGATTTAATTTTCATAAAAATGAATTGATGTTATATGTTTTTACAGTTTAATGATTTATATAGGCAAAATTATATGATAATCGAATATTGGTTGACAGAGTTTAAGTTATTATGTTTTATTTTATCAATAGCATATTGTTAAGAATAAAACGATAAATCAAAAATTACGAAGGGTTTTAAAACTTCTTTAGTAATTTTAAAACACTTATTTTCTTAATTTGTTTTTAAAATTCTTGTTACATTTTTAAAATCTCCTTGTTGAACAGTTACCATATAAATACCATTCATTAAGTTTTTACCAAATTGAACTTTGTTTTGACTTCCGTCAAAGTTTAAACTTTCAATAATTCTTCCACTCAAATCAGTAATAGTCACCATAGCAGGTGTATCATTTAAGTCACTATTTAAAATTAAATTAAATTCTGAGCTTGATGGGTTAGGGAAGATTTGAGCATTGATAGCTGTTCCGTCAAAACGCTCTGCATAAGATAATGTGCTATGATTAGGACGAAGTGTTGCAACTCCGATTTGACAGGTATTTCCGTAGCAATAGCCAACACCGTCAATTACCGGTCGAACGCGAACATTGTAAAATTTGTTAGGTAATATCGCAGGACTAACATCTGTAAATCGACACCATTGATCATTAGAAATATGAGACCAAGTTGTTCCTGGGTTTCCAGTTTCTTCAAATTCAAATTCATATTGAGGTGCACTTAAAAATGCCAAAACTGGTCCACACTTGATACTATCAGTGCTGTTAAAGTTGTACACTCCGCAATCTTGCGTTCTTAATTCAATTTGACGGATTGATCGAACAAGTGTACCTGCAGAAGTAAATGAGCACGATCCATTTAATTGAACTGTTAAATAAACCGTTGCAGTATCTAGCGCATAGCCACCGCTACCATCCATTAATATCGAAACAGATTGACTTGATGATGAGCCACCTGATGGTGTGCCATCAAACCAATTCCAAGCGTAACTAGAGAAACCTGGATCAGCACTTAATTCAACATAGCCTGGTTTGCAAACTGTAAGAGATGATAATGCATTTACAGCAGGTTGATATCCGTTATCAAGTACGTTGATATCTACAGTTGATGTTGATGTAAAATTACAACCAGTAGAAGCAGTCGATGTAGTTAAAACATATGTACCAGATTGGTTGGCAAAGATTGCTGGAGTTGTTTGTCCAGTATTCCATGAATAACTATAATATGGTCTTCTAAACTTGGTTGTTAACTTAACTGAATCACCCGGGCAAAGAGTAGTGTTTCCCTGAACAGTAATTGTTGATTGTGGCTCCTTTATTACCGTGTATGGAACTAGTGCACTGGAAACCTGACGGACACCATTATACAATGTGTTTCCTGTTACTTTTACACGGTATGTGGCACCACTATTAATCACAATGGAAGGTGTTGTAGCACCATTTGACCATAGGTAGGTAAATGGCCCCGTCATACCTGTGGTTACAGCAGTTAATACGGTTCCTTCACAAACAGTGGGTCCTGCAGGTGAAATTGAGACAGATGCATTCTGTCCGTTTGCATTAGCTACAATAAGTAACATCAAGGCCCCAAGGCAATTTAAAGTAAATGATTTAATCATGCTTTTTGTTTTTTGTGAGCAATATCTAATATTCGAAACAAATTTAAGGAATCGAATCCCGGAAGTAAAGAAAAATCAAATGTTTTTTGGCTTTTATTCACATAAGCAATGTTAATAAAGGAAAAGGTTGGGTGAATTTTTTTATTTCTGGAGTTGTTTGAAACTCTATTTTTATAAAATCGAAGAAAGGCCCTAATGTTCAAGTTTGCTAAGTGCTTTATTATGTTATTTACTTCATTTTCTGTTGCATATGGACAACGGTTGAATGTGGTGAATTATAGTCAGAGCAATGGGCTTCCAAGTAATCAGATCAATGATGTAATTCAAGATAGACATGGATTAATTTGGATAGCTACTATGTCGGGTGTAGTAACATATGATGGAAAAAATTTTTCAAGCCCAGATAACTCTCCTGAGCTTACTAACAACCCGGTCAAGTCAATTTACCAAGATTTTAAAGGAAATTTATGGTTTGGATCCATCAGAAAAGGACTATTTAAATTTTCAGGTACAAAATTTACGACTTACAATACTGAAAACGGATTACCAAATGATATTATAAACGTTGTGAGTGGGGATGGTAAAAATGGAGTTTGGGTGGGTACAAATGACGGACTTTCACATTTTGATGGACAAAAATTCGTCAATTACACGGTGAAAGATGGTCTGCCGAGTAATATCATTTTTGATGTTTTAACTGATCAGAATGGCAAGGTTTGGGTGGCTACCGCTAATGGAGTATCTGTATATATAGATCAGCAGTTCATTAATTATTCTTCAGGCGTTGCAGGTTTTAATAGTAATATCGTTTATTGTATTGCACAGCTTAGTAAAGAGGAACTTGCATTTGGAACCTACGATGGATTGTCAATTTTAAAGGATAATAAATTTATTAATTATAATAGCACTAACGGTTTACCCAATGATAGAGTAGAGTCGCTTTTAAAAGATGCTGATGGCTCATTATGGATCGGGACATATGGTGGAGGTATTGCAAAAAAAACAGGCGATGCATTCGAAATAATCCAACTCGGCGAAAATGTAAATAGCAAGATTATAACCTGTTTGTTGAATGATCGCGAAGGGAATTTTTGGGTTGGAACGTGGATGGGGATATATAAATATGATAATAATCGATTCGTAACATATAATGCTGAAGATGGACTTCCAAGTAATAACATTCTATCGGTTTACTATGACAGCAATGGAAGTCAGGTCTTGTTGGGCACACTTGCAGGTGGCCTGAATATAATAAAGAATGGTAAGGTGCTTTCAACTACACTAAGTAGTAATAGTGTTTGGTCGATTGAAAAAGAAAGTAATACTTCCGTTTGGCTGGGTACCACAAATGGTCCTGTATTGTATGATATTAATTTAAATAAGTGCAGCACTCCACTATCTGAATTACTCAACACAATTGTTTATGCAATTAAGAAAACAAATTCAGGCGTAGTTTATTTTGGAACTGATAAGGGTTTATATAAATATACCGGTCAGCAATTAATATTGCTGAATGCTCAAAACGGATTGAAAAATGAAAATGTTCGTACGATTTATGAAGACGAGAATAATGTACTATGGGTTGGTACTATGAAAGGAGTTTTCCAATTCAATAATGATGTTGCAACTTCCTTTAATGATGTTTTTAATTTAAAAAAGACGCCCATTACTTCCATTACAAGTGATAACAAAGGTTCTATTATTATAGGAGGTTATGATTTAGGCTTAATCGTTTTCAATAATTCGAAGCCAGATCTACAGAAGTTATGGGTCTTAGATGCTAATAATGGACTCTCAAGCAGCAAGGTGCTTTTTACGCAGTTTGATAAGGATAATTTTCTGTGGATAGGAACAAGCGTAGGAGTTGATCGCCTGGACTGGAAATCGTATTCAAAAATGGATAAGGTTATTTTGCAGCATATTAATAAAAGTAATGGTTACAATGGCGTTGAAACAAATGCAGCTGCTCAAGATGGTCAAGGTAATATTTGGATGGGATCTGTTAATGGTGTTATTAAATTTAATCCGGCGGCTGGATTTATCAAAACCATTCTGCCTGCTTTGTCACTCTCAAAAGTGCAATTGTTTTTTGAAGATGTGGACTGGGCTAAAAAGAATTTTAATGTAAACTCTCATACTGGATTGCCTGTCGACCTGGTTCTTGAATACACAGAGAATAATTTAAATTTTGTTTGCAGCGGTGTTTTCATGACAGCTCCTGAAGAACTGCGTTATCGATATTTTCTCGATGGGTTTGATGAGCATTGGTCGCCACTTACTAAATCAAATTTTGCAAACTATTCAAATATTCCCGCTGGGAAATACACCTTTAAAGTGCAGGCTACCGCTAACGGTTACGACTATACGATGCCTGTTACTTTTTCATTTGAGATAAAAGCACCTTATTATAAAACCATTTGGGCATATTTGTTTTATATTATCACAATATCTTCAATAGTGGTATTATGGTATCGCTATCGTACTCGCGCACTTCGCATTGCTAAAGAAATTTTAGAAGATAAAGTAGAAGATAGAACGAAAGAATTACAAGTTAAGAATGTCGAGCTAGAAAAATTATCGTTGGTAGCTTCAGAAACAGATAACGCAATTATGATTTTTGATGCAAAACTGAATTTGGAGTGGGTAAATACAGGATTCGAAAAGCTGACAGAATATTCGCTGGAAGAGTATAGAAAAGTGAGAGGTGCTACATTGAAGGATATTTCATCTAATAAGGATGTGGCCGTTTTTATTAATGATATTATTACAGAAAAAAAATCGATTGTGTATGAATCTGAAGTGCTTAGTAAATCTAGCAAGCATTATTGGCTATCATCTACATTAACGCCTATTTTTAATGAACAAGGTGATTTGAAAAGTATCGTAGTTATTGAAACAGACATTACGCTTAGAAAGAAAATGGAAGAGCAAATCAAGGCGGCATTAGATGAGAAAGGCCTGTTGCTTCGAGAAATCCATCATCGTGTTAAAAACAATCTTCAAATTATTATTAGTCTATTCAATTTGCAAACAAGCTATATTGATGATGATAAAGCCTATCAGGCATTAAAAGAAGGGCAAGATCGTATTAAAAGTATGGCCCTTATTCACGAACGTTTTTATCAGTCGGATGGTATTTCTAAAATCGATTTCGACGATTATTCCCGCAAGCTAATCGAATATCTTTACACTTCATTTAAAATAAATCCAAGTTCAATTGTTGTAGATATTAAAATTGAGAATGTACGTCTTGATATTGATACAGCGGTGCCATGTGGACTAATCATTAATGAAATCGTTTCTAATGCATTTAAGCATGCATTTAAAGATAAAGATAAAGGGCACATTGATATTATACTAAAGAATGCAGGCGATGGAGAATACTATCTGGAAATAAAAGATGATGGCATTGGTATGCCAACTGATTTTAATTTAGAGACGGCCGATTCTCTCGGGTTTCAACTTATTCAGGCATTGTCTGATCAGTTGGATGGTAAATTGGAATTAGTAACTTCGCCAAATAAGGGCTTAACATATAAACTGAATTTTAAAAACATTAGCTAATTTTATACTATGAGCAAAACCAGAATTCTTGTTGTTGAAGACGAAAGCATTGTTGCCAAAGATATTCAACGTACACTTGAAAAGTTAGGGTATGACGTGCCAGCAACAGCATCATCGGCAGCATCTGCATATGAAAAATTAGAAGAGGTGGAGCCAGACCTTGTTTTTTTAGATGTTAAATTAAAAGGAGAACAAGATGGAGTGCATATCGCAGAGCATATAAAAGATCGTTATGACATCCCTGTAATTTTCTTGACCTCTTTTGTTGATCAGGATACGATTGATAGAGCAAAAGTAACAGAGCCTTACGGTTATCTTGTCAAGCCTTTCAATGAAGGTGATTTAAAAACTACTGTAGAAATGGCGCTGTTCAAATTTTCAAAAGATCGTGAGTTGCGTTTATCAGAACAACGACTTTCAAACGCATTAGGTAAAATTGAAAATGCTGTTTTTGTAACCGATCAGGATTTGCGTTTGAATTATATCAATGAGAAAGCACTTGCTATTTGTGGCGGATTAAGTGGTATGGATTCAATTGGGTTGGATGTTTATTCTTTGATTGGTATAGAAAAGGAGGGAGGTGTAATTATATCAAAAGATGATTTGAAGAGTATTGTGGTTAGAGACAATGTTTTTTCATTTTCCAACGCCTACGTAATTATTAAAAAAGACAATAGCAATATTCCTTGTAACATCACAGCTTCAGCAGTGCGTGATGAAAAGGATAATTTTCTGGGTGTTGCAATTGTGATTACTGATGCTGCAGATAACTCAGCACCTGCTGCTGCGCAAGTTGCTCCATCGACAATAATGGATAATCAGGTGGTGCAAAATTCTTTCTTCGTGAAGAAAGGTTCTATGTTAGTTAAAGTTTATTTAGATAATGTGCAATGGATTCAAGCAATGGATAATTATGTGATTATTCAAACGAATACTGATCAGTTTATCATTCACTCAACAATGAAAGATGTAGAGATGAAATTACCTTCTTCTAAATTTTTACGTGTACACCGTTCTTTTATTATTCCTTTGGAAAAAATCACAGTGCTTGATGAAAATTCTGTTCTTATCGGAGATAAAACAATACCAATTGGAAAGTCTTATAAAGATGTGTTTATGTCGCGCTTGAATTTCTTATAGTCGCGATTACTCAATAAAAAACGGCCTGCAGTGTTTACTACAGGCCGTTTTTATTTATCGATAAATCCCTATTTACTCTTCTTCGCGCATATTGTGAAATACATTCTGCACGTCTTCATCTTCTTCAATCTTTTCAATCATCTTCATTACTTCCGCACGTTGTGCATCATCTACTTCAGCGTAGGTTGCAGGAATGCGATCTAACTCCGCACTGATGATTGTAATTCCTTTTTCTTCTAACGCTTTTTGCATCGGACCAAAATCAGAGAAGGAAGTATAAACTGCTACTTCGTTTTCATCTGATTCAAATTCTTCTGCCCCATAGTCGATTAGTTCTAATTCTAAATCTTCTAGTGTGCGAGTGCCTTTTTCAATCGTGAAAATTCCTTTGCGGTTAAAGATAAAATCTAAAGATCCAGTCTTGCCTAATGATCCTTCTGCACGGTTAAAATACATACGGATATTTGCAACCGTACGAGTATTATTATCCGTTGCCGTTTCAACTAATACAGCAACTCCATGTGGACCGTATCCTTCAAAGATTACTTCATCCATCGCTTTCGCATCTTTCGCTGCTGCACGATTGATAGCTGCTTCTACACGATCTTTCGGCATGTTCAACGCTTTCGCATTTTGCATAACCATTCTTAATCGTGGGTTTCCATCAGGACTAGACCCTCCTAATTTTACAGCAATAGCAATCTCTTTTCCGATACGAGTAAATGCTCTTGCATTTTTTGCGTTGTTCGCAAATATTTTATGTTTCCTTTTTTCAAATGCGCGTCCCATAGTGAGCTTAATTTATAAGGTTAAATATAATCGTTTATACGTTAAATCTGAAATGCATTAAATCGCCATCCTGTACAATGTA
>Ga0222712_10003371_pt1 | contig 17462 bp, 14 predicted proteins | sample C33_657DmetaG_FD_165043 | JGI IMG/M metagenome (GOLD analysis project Ga0222712, IMG submission 165043) | Estuarine water microbial communities from San Francisco Bay, California, United States - C33_657D | ecosystem: Environmental > Aquatic > Marine > Unclassified | place: USA: California...
GGTCGACCGCGTCCAGATCGGCCGCATCGTCGATCAGGTCGCCGGCCTGCATAAGCGCGGCATCCAGGTCGTGCTGGTCACCTCCGGCGCCGTCGCCGCCGGCATGACGGCCATGGGGCTCGAGAAGCGACCCAAGGAAGCCCGCGAACTCCAGGCCTGCGCCACCGTCGGCCAGCCCGAACTCATGTCGGAATACGGCAGGCACCTGCGCCGTCACAAGCTGCTCGGCTCACAGATGCTGCTGACCTATTGGGACCTCGACAGCCGCGCCTGCACCCGCAACGCCCGCGCGACCCTCGACCTCCTGCTCGCCCGCAAGCGGTTCGTGCCGATCATCAACGAGAACGACGCCATCGCCGACGAGGAGATCAAGGTCGGCGACAACGACCGGCTCTCGGCCCACGTCGCCGCCCTGGTGGGCGCCGACCTGCTCGTCATCCTTTCCGGCATCCAAGGCCTGATGACGAAGTCCGACGGCACGGGCGACCTGATCCCTTCCGTCCGCCGGATCGACGACTCCGTGCGCGCGCTCGCCGGCGGAGCCGGTTCTGAACGCAACGTCGGCGGCATGGTCACGAAGCTGCTCGCCGCGGAGATCGCGGCCGACGGCGGCGTCGACACGGTCATCGCCAGCGGCCGCCGCGAGCAGGTGCTGCTCGCACTCGCCGACGGCGAGAAGCTCGGCACGCGCTTCTCGCTGAAGAAGAAATGAGCGACCTCCTCCAGCGCGTGACGGCGATCGCCCGCACGGCGAAGAAGGCCTCGCGCGCCCTCGCCCTGGCCCCGACCGCCGTCCGCGACGCCGCCCTGCGTGCGGCCGCGCAGGCGCTCCGCGCCGACGAAGCCGCCATCCTCGAAGCCAACGCCAAGGACCTCGCGGCCGCCCAGGCCAAGGGGCTGACGGCCGCGATGACCGACCGCCTCCGCCTCGACCACGCCCGCCTCGAGGACATCGCGGTCGCCTGCGAGGCCGTGGCGAAGCTTCCCGACCCCGTCGGCGAAGTCACCGAGGACTGGACCCGCCCCAACGGCCTGCGCATCGTCCGCCGCCGCGTCCCGATCGGCCTCGTCGCCATCATCTTCGAGTCGCGCCCCAACGTCACCGTCGACGCCGCCGCCCTCTGCCTGAAGTCGGGCAACGGCTGCGTGCTCCGCGGCGGCAGCGAGGCCATCCACACGAACATCGCGCTGTCGAAGTCGTTCGCGACCGGCCTGCGCGCCGCCGGCCTGCCCGCCGAGGCCGTCACGCTGCTGCCCTTCACGGACCGCGAGGCGGTGCCCGCGCTCGGTTCGCTCCGCGGCGTCGTCGACATCATCGTGCCCCGCGGCGGCCCCGGCCTCATCGAGGCGGTGGTCAACTCCGCCAAGGTCCCCGTGATCAAGCACGACGCCGGCATCTGCCACGTCTACGTCCACGCGCAGGCCGACCTGGCCATGGCCGAGCAGATCGTGCTGAACGCCAAGTGCCAGCGCCCCAGCGCCTGCAACGCGCTCGAGACCCTCCTGGTCGACGCGGCCGTCGCCCAGCAGTTCCTGCCGAAGATGGCGGCGGCGCTCGCCGCGAAGCAGACCGAAGTCCGGGCCTGCGCCCGGTCGCTGCCGCTGATGCCCGGGGCCAAGGCCGCCACGGACCAGGACTTCCGGACCGAACACCTGGGACTCATCCTGAACGTCAAAGTGGTCGCCGGCCTCGCCGAGGCGGTCGCCCACGTCGAGGAGTTCGGCTCCCACCATTCCGACGTCATCGTCACCGCCGACGAAGCCGCCGCCCGCGCCTTCCTGGCCCAGATCGACAGCGCCTGCGTCTACTGGAACGCCAGCACCCGTTTCACGGACGGGGGCGAGTTCGGTTTCGGGGCCGAAGTAGGCATCTCGACGGACCGCCTGCACGCGCGCGGCCCGATGGGAATCCGCGAATTGACCACCTGGAAGTTCGAAATCGTCGGCCAAGGTCAGGTCAGGGGTTAATTTGGGTCGGTTTTCCGTTTGACAGACCCCCGTCCGAAAACCTTTGTTACCCTTCCTTTTGGCTACCGGGGTGGTAGCTCAGTTGGTTAGAGCGCCGCACTGTCACTGCGGAGGTCACGGGTTCGAGTCCCGCCCATCCCGCCAGCCAAAAGGGTTTACTTTCCGACCGGTCCGCCGGTCCGGAAAGGGCTGTCCGGCGGCCGTCGCCTGACCGACACCGGCCCTTGGCGGGACTGTGCATCCTTTTTGCTTCCCCCTCCCCGCCGACTGGACAGAAATCAGTCACCTCATGAGCAAAAAAGTCCTCATCATCGGCGCCGGCGGCGTCGGCAACGTCGTCGCCCACAAATGCGCCATGGATACCGGTTCCTTCTCGGAAGTCATGCTGGCCTCGCGCAACGAGAACAAGTGCAAGGCCATCGCCGCGGACGTCAAGGCCGCCACCGGCCGGACGATCCGCACCGCCGCGCTCGACGCCGACGACGTCAAGGCCACGGTCGCCCTCATCAAGTCCTTCGGGGCCGACCTGCTCATCAACGTCGCCCTGCCCTACCAGGACCTCCACCTGATGGACGCCTGCCTCCATGCCGGCATCCATTACGTCGACACCGCCAACTACGAGCCGCCCCACCTCGCCAAGTTCGAATACTCCTGGCAGTGGGCCTACCGCGAACGCTTCCAGCAGGCCGGCCTGACCGCCCTGCTCGGCTCCGGCTTCGACCCCGGCGTGACCAACGTGTTCTGCGCTTACGCCCAGAAGCACCTCTTCGACACGATCGAGACGATCGACATCATGGACGCCAACGCCGGCGACCATGGCTACAAGTTCGCCACGAACTTCAACCCCGAGATCAACATCCGCGAGATCACCCAGCGCGGGCGCTTCTGGGAGAAGGGCGAATGGAAGGAGACCGACCCGCTCTCCGTGAAGTGGGTGTACGACTACCCGGTCGTCGGCCCGAAGGACAGCTACCTGCTCTACCACGAAGAACTGGAATCGCTCGCCCTCAACATCAAGGGCCTGAAGCGCATCCGCTTCTTCATGACCTTCTCCGAGAACTACCTGACCCACCTGCGCGTGCTCGAGAACGTGGGCATGACGCGCATCGACCCGGTCGAATTCCAGGGCCACCAGATCGTCCCGATCCAGTTCCTCAAGGCGCTCCTGCCCGACCCGGCTTCGCTCGGCCCCCGCACCAAGGGGAAGACCTGCATCGGCTGCGAGATCACGGGCACCAAGGACGGCAAGCCCCGCAAGGTCTTCATCTACAACGTGTGCGACCACCAGGAATGCTACGCCGAGGTGAAGTCCCAGGCGATCAGCTACACGACCGGCGTGCCGGCCGCCATCGGCGGCGCCATGCTCGCGGGCGGCAAGTGGCTCAAGCCCGGCGTCTGGAACATGGAAGAAATGAATCCCGACCCGTTCATGGAGGAGCTCAACAAGCGCGGGCTCCCCTGGCACGTGAAGGAGCTGCCGGTCGCCTGAACGACCGTCCGCGAAGCCCGCTGCGAAGCGGGCTTTTCGTTTGCACCGACCTCCGACGCTCCCACCTTTGAACCCGTGTCCGACGCCCTCACCGAAGCTTTCCGCCAGGTCGACCTGAGCCAGGTCCCGAGCCCCTGCCACGTCCTCCACCGCGGCCTGCTGGAGCAGAACCTCCGCATCCTCCGCTCGGTGATGGACCGCTCCGGCGCCAAGGTGCTCCTGGCGCTCAAGGGCTTCGCGCAGTTCAGCGAAGCGAAGCTGGTCTCGAAATACCTGGCAGGCACGACGGCCAGCGGGATCCACGAGGCGCTCTTGGGCCGGGAGGAATTCGGCGGCGAGGTCCATGTCTACTCTCCGGCCTTCAAGGACGAGGAGTTCGCCCATGTGCTGCGCGTGGCTGACCACGTCTCCTTCAATTCCATCTCGCAGTGGAAGCGCCACCAGGCCGCCGCGCGGGCCGCGACCCGTCACGTCTCCTTCGGCCTGCGCGTCAACCCCGAGCACGCCGAGGTCGACGTCGAACTCTACAACCCCTGCGCCGCCGGCTCCCGCCTCGGCACGCTCCGCTCGGAGATCAAGTCCGCCGCCGACCTCGACGGCCTCGAAGGCCTCCACTTCCACACGATGTGCCAGCAGGGCTCCGACGTGCTCGAACGCACGGTCGCGGCCTTCGAGGCCAAGTTCGGCGAATTCATCCCCCGCCTGAAGTGGGTCAATTTCGGGGGCGGCCACCACATCACCCGCGATGGGTATGACCTCGACCGGCTGGTCCGCGTGATCACCGGCTTCCGCCAGCGCTGGGGCCAGCACATCCAGGTCTACCTCGAACCCGGCGAGGCCATCGGCATCGGCACCGGCGTCCTCGTGGGCACGGTGCTCGACATCGTCCACAACGGGGTCGACATCGCGATCCTCGACGTCTCGGCGACCTGCCACATGCCGGATACGCTCGAGATGCCCTACCGCGCCGACATCATGGACGCCGACCTGCCGGGCAAGCTGCCCCACACCTACCGGCTGGGCAGCGCGACCTGCCTGGCGGGCGACGTCATCGGCGACTACTCCTTCGCCAGCCCCCTCAAGGTCGGCCAGCGGCTGGTCTTCATGGACATGTCGCACTACACGTTCGTCAAGAACACGACCTTCAACGGCGTCCCCCTGCCGGCCATCGCCTCCTTCGACCCGACGGCCGGCCGGATCGAGGTCGTCCGCCGCTTCGGCTACGCTGACTACAAGAATCGTCTTTCCTGACGAGGGGTAGGGTCTTGACCCCAGACCCCCATCGGGCCAGCATGAGCCGCAACCAGCCATGAAGACCCGCGAAATCATCATCCTCCTCCTCGCCGCCGCTTTCGGCGCCGTCGCCATCGTCACTTGGAACGGTGAGATCGAGGCCAAGGAGCGCGCCGATAAGATCGCCAAGGATGCGGAAGCCGCGCGCGTGCAGGCCGCGGCCGCCGCCGCCAAGGCCGCCCAAGACTACGCCTCGCTCAAGAAGTCGGCCGACGAAGCCAGCAAGCAGGCCGCCGCCGCCCTCGCCAAGGCCAAGGCAGACGCCGCCCAGACCGTCGCCGACCTCGCCAAGGCCAAGGAGGACGCCGCCAAGGCCGCCGTCAAAACCGCCGAGCTCGAAAAGGCCAAGGCCGACGCCGCCGCCCGCGTCAACGAACTGACCGCCGAACTCGGCCGCCTCCGCGACGGTTCCGAGCTCAAGGACGCCCTCGCCAAGCAGAAGAAGGCCGAAGCCGACCTCGAGGCCGCCTCCACCGCCCTGCGCGAAGCCAACGCCAAGCTCGCCGCCGCCCTCGCCCGCATCGCCGAACTGGAAGAAGAGAACCGTCGCCTGCGCGAGCAGACCAAGGGCACGCCGAACACCTCGCCCAACTACCGCGTCCTCTGAGCGCCGCTCCAGGCCGTCCGAACAGCCCGACCTACCGGTCGGGCTTTTTCGTGCCTAAGCAAAGACCTTGCGGAGCTTGGCGAGCAACGCCGGCCGAGCCCTGGGCTTAAGCTCATGCTCCCAGAGCCGCAGGACTTTCCAGCCGCCGCGCCGCAGGCGACGCGTGTCGCGTCGGTCTCGCGCCCGGTTGCGGCGGAACTTAGCCCGCCAGAAAGCGGCGTTGCCCCGCGGCCGCGTGCCGTGGAGCGGACAGCCATGCCAGAAACAGCCGTCGACGAAGACGGCGAGCCGACGCCCGGCGAACACGAAGTCCGGACGGAGCCGGAACCGCCCACCATCGGCGGCCCGGCCGCCGATCGCCCGCTGCCGACGCCAGCCCGACCAACCCTCGGCGCGGAAGACCTTCGCCAAGGCCTCTTCGGTCGTGAGGTTGCCCCGAGCCCGGACCTTGGCCATCAGGGCGCTGCGTTCGGCGCGGGTATAGACGTCCGCCATGACTTATCATGGATATGAAACAGCCCGGACCGCAAGGCCCGGGCTGGTCGGCGAATCCGCCAACGGAAGAGGGCCGGCTGCCCAGCCGGCCCTCGAAACACATCCCGATCAGACCAGGCTCAGTAGTTGAACTGGAGCTGGAGCGCGACGCGCTGCGAACCGTTGATGATCATCGGGCTGGTCGAGCTGGAGTTCGTCCGCTCGTCGGAGAAGGTGTACTGGAGCTGGAGTTCGACCTCCTTGCGCCACTGCCATTCGACGCCGAGGTCGACTTCGTTCACGCAGAGCTTGGGGGCGTTGTTGCCGAACTTGCGGGCGCCGTCGAAGTAGTTCCAGCGGGCGAACGGGATGAGCTCGGACTGTTCGCCGTACTTGTGGCGATAGTTCACAAGGACATAACCGCCGTTGAGGTAACCCTTCTCGATGCGGGTGCGGGCGTCGTTCATCTGCGGGCCCTGACCGGTGGTCCACTCGGCTTCGATGCCCCACGGCTGCGGGTACATGATGAAGTGGGCGGATGCGCGACGGTCGACGAAACCGTCGGTGGAATCACGCGTGTTCATCGCAGGGGTGGTGCCAGAGATGGCTTCCGTGCCGATCTTGAAACGACCGGCATAGGCGCCGACGCCGGCTTCGTAGATCTGGCCGCTGGCGGCCACCCAAGGATAGCTGAACCGGACGAGGCTGTGCACTTCGCCGTTGTTGTCGGCCTTATTGAGGCCGTTGCCGCTGTAGAAACCGGCGGTGAAGACGCCGTAGTCGCCGGAGCCCTTGAGGCCGTCCTTGACGAGGCTCTTGAAGAGGGCGCGGCTTTCAGTGGATGCGTACATGTAGTAGACGCCCTGGTCGCGCTCGCCTTCGACCGCCGAATTCAGGGCTTCCGGACGCTCCATGGTGAGGCGGTTCTGAGAGGACTGGAGATTGACGAAACCGTAAGGCACCTTGGAGACGCCGACGCGGACGCGGTGCTCCTTGGCCTCGTCGAGGGCGATGTCGGCGTAAAGGTCGCGGGTCTGGAGGCCGAAGTTACGGGTATTGCCGGAGTCGACGCTGGCGGCGAGGTCCCACTGGGAGTAAAGATATACGCGGCCGAAATCACCGGCGAGCTTGAAGCGGCCTCGGCGGACGATCAGGGACTGATTCGGGTCCAGCGAGCGGTCGTTATCGGCGCGGGTGAGGTAGGCGTCCGAGGACATCTGCTCGGTGTGACGGACCTGGGTATAGCCATCGATGGAGACCTTCTCGTACCAAGGGATGTCGCGGGGACCGGCGGCCATCTTGGCCATCGCCGACTGCTCGAGGGCCTGGGCGCGCTCCTCGGCGGTGATGATCCCCTTCTTGACCAGGAGGTCGAGGGCGGGGTTCCGCTCGGCGGCGGAAGCGGTGTGAGCGCAGCCGAGGACGGCGGCGGCGACGAGGAACTGCTTGATGCGGTGGTTCATGAGAAGAATGCGACGGCATCCTCTCATGCGATTGTTACGGTTTCGTGGCTAACGGGGTAAGAGCCCGCAACACCCCCATGCGTTCCTTAGCCCAGGAAAGGGGCTAATCCGGCGAAAACATCCGCAAAAGCGGGTTTCCAGCCGAGTTCCGCCCGGATCCGGCCCGTCGCCACGATGCGGCTGGGCTGGGTCCGCCCGCCCTTGGCCACGCGCGGACCGGCCGGCGCCATAGGATCGAAGACGGGTGCGCCCTGCCCTAACCGTTCCGCGATCCATCGCGCGAGCGCTTCCTTCGTTACGGGACGTCCGTCGGCGACGTTGTAGACACGCTCGCCGACCGGTCCGCCGGCGAGCGCGGCGAGCACCGCAGACGCGGCGTCATCGCGATGCAGGTAATTGATGTAATGGTCGACGCGTCCGCCGATGACGTTCTCACCGCGACGCAGCTGATCGACGAGATGATGGCGACCGGGCCCGTATAACCCGCCGAAGCGCAGTACGCGCGCGTTCGCCAGACCGGAGGAGAGCACCGCGCGTTCGCCGCCCAGGATGGCGTCGGCCGTCGGCGCGCCGCCGACCACGCTCTCTTCGTCGACGATGCGTCCGTCGTCCTGTCGATACACGCCGGTAGAACTGGTGAAGACGAAGTTTTGCGCGCCCACGCCGCGTGCCCACGTCAACGCGCGGCGCACGCCCGTGTCGTAAGCCAAGGCATAGGCCTCGGGGCCGCCGCCGCCCGTGCTGGCGGCATAGACGACGGCGTCGAAACGCCCGGGCAGCAACGCCCAGTCGCCTGAGTAGAGGTCGAAGGCTTCGGCCGCGAGGCCTTCGGCCCTGAGTTTGTCCCGTGAACCCTCGGAACGTACGACGCCGAGGACTTCATGCCCGGCGGCGCGGGCCTGCCGGGCGAACTCGGCGCCGACATAACCGCAGCCGAGCACGGCGATCTTCAGCGGAGCGCTCATGCCTTCGGTAGATAGGAGGCGACCCACTCCGCGGGGGTGGAGCCGGACCGGGCGGAAAGCAGGCCGAGCAGCTCACCTGCGTCGGCCACGGCCTGGTCGCGCGGACCGGTCCCGTCGACGCAGACCCGCAGGCGATCGGCCAAGGCGGAAGGCTCGCAGGCGCCCTGCAGGTATTCCGGCCAGGCCTGGCGCTTCAGCAGGATGTTCGCGATGCCCAGGTGATCGACCCGTCCGGCGATGAGCCGGCGGCCGACGATCCATGTGAGCGGATTAGCCCGGTACACCACCGCCCCGGGAATGCCGGCGAGGGCGACCGTCAGGGACATCGTGCCGGAGCTGACCAGGGCCGCGCAGCCGGCGGCGGGGCCTTCGGAAACGGGCCGTAGGTCGATGCCCTTCGCCGCGTCGCCATATTCGGCGAGCAGACGATAAAGCTCGGCGTGCACTTCTCCGCCGGTGTGCAGGACGAGCGCGCGGCGGGTCGGATGGTCGCGACGGAAGAGCGCGAAAGCTTCCACCAAGGCGGGGAAGATCTTCCGGACCGGCTTCGGCCGGCTGCCGGGCAGCAGGAGGACCGGGCCGGCGGCGTCATAGTTCAACGCCGGTTCATGGCCCTCCTCGGCGAAAGGATGTCCGACGAAACGGGCGTCGAGCTCCGTGTCGGCATAACATGCGAGCTCGAAAGGAAAGATCGTCCCGACGCCGTCGAGGTCGCGGGCCATGGTGAAACGGCGCTTGGGCTTCCACGCCCAGAGCTGCGGGCTGACATATTGGATGACGGCGGTCCGCCCCTGGCCCGCGCGCGACAACCCGGCCTTGCGGAGCTCGGCCGCCAGACGCAGGTTGAGCCCCGGGTAATCCACCAAGACCACGACCTTGGGCTTCCATTGGGTCGTCCAAGCGACCATCCGCCCGAAAAGTCGCCGGTAGAAAGGATAGGCCGAGAGGATCTCCACGATGCCCACGGCGGAGAACGTGGTCATGTCGAAAAGCAGCTGGGCGCCGGCGGCCCGCAGGCGCGGCCCCCCGAAAGCGGCGACCCGCAGGCCGGGCCGCGCCGCGAGCAGGTCCGCGACGACCTTGGCCGCGTGCTGGTCGCCGGAGTGCTCGCCGGCCACCACGAGGACGTCGACCTCGCCCGCGCGGGGCCGGTCGAAGCTCGCCGGGATGGACGGGAACGCGCTCATCGGCGCGCCATGCCGGCGCGGATCTGTTCGGTGATCCGGATGGCCACTTCCAAGGCCGTGCGGCCGAGCTCGCCGCTGACCTTCGGGCTCCTGCGCTCACGCACGCACGCGGTGAACGAAGCCAGCTCGATGGCGAGCGGTTCGCCCTTCTCGATCGGGATCTCCTCCTTGGCGAAGCCGCCCTCGGCCGTCGGATCGACGCGCACGGTGTGCCCCTTCTGGCCCATGAAGTCGATGGAGAGATACCCGCCGGTCTGGAAGACGCGGATCTCGCGGTTCTTCTTCAGCGAGACGCGGCTGGCGCTGAGGTTGGCGACGCAGCCGTTCTTGAACGCGATGCGGGCGTTGGCGATGTCCTCGGTCTTGGTCACGACCGAGACGCCGACGGCGTCGATGCGCTCGACCGGCGAATTGGCCAGCTGCAGGACGATGCCGATGTCGTGGATCATCAGGTCCAGGACCACGCCGACCTCGGTGCCGCGCGGGGTGAAGGGCGCCAGCCGCTCGGCGGTGATGTAACGGGCGTCGGTGACGGCCTTCTCGAGGAAGGACATCACCGGGTTGTAATGCTCGATGTGTCCGACCTGGACGATGCGGTCGGCCTTGGCGGCGGCGTCCAGGATCTGGGCGGCCTCGTCGAGGGTCACGCAGATGGGCTTTTCGATGAGGAGGTGCACGCCTTTGGCGAGCAAGGGCAGCGCCACGGCGGCATGATGGTTCGTCGGGACGACCACGCTGACGGCGTCGCAATGGGCCGCCATCTCGTCGAGGGTGAGGAAACGACGGCAGCCATGCTTGGCGCAGATCTCGGCGGCCCGGGCGTCGTTCGGCTCGAAGATGCCGGCGAGTTCGGCGCCGGGCAGGGTCGAGTAGATGCGGGCGTGGTGCTGACCGAGCGAACCCGTGCCAGCCACCCCGCAGCGGATAAGCTGGGCGGTCATGACACGAGACTCCCTCGGGCGACGGCTTCCTTCAATCCGAAAACCCGCCCGCCTTGACCTCGAAGCCGAGGGCGTCCTTCGTCCGCTTGACGCGGACGAGGCTGCCTTCGGGGATCTCGCCGGCGAGCATGGCCCTGGCCAGCGACGTCTCGACCTCGCGCTGCAGGTAGCGACGCAGGGGGCGGGCGCCGTAGACCGGATCGAAGCCCTTCTCGGCGATCAGGGCCAGGGCCGACGGCTCGAAGTCGAGACGGATCCGCTTGGCGGCGAGGCGCTCGTTGAGGCCGCGGAGCAGGATGGCGGCGATGGCGGCGACCTGCTCGGGCCCGAGCGGGCTGAACAGGGCGATGTCATCGATGCGGTTCAGGAATTCGGGACGGAAGTGCGCGCGCAGGTCCGCCATGACGGATTCGCGGACGCTGTCCGTGAGGCCGAAGCCGGCGTGCTCGGCGATGTGCCGGCTGCCGATGTTCGAGGTCATGATGAAGATGGCGTTGCGGCAGTCCACGGTGCGGCCCTGGGAATCCGTGAGGCGTCCGTCGTCCAGCACCTGCAGGAGGATGTTGAAGACCTCGGGGTGCGCCTTCTCGACCTCGTCCAGGAGGACGACGGCGTACGGGTGGCGGCGGAGCGCTTCGGTCAGCTGCCCGCCCTCTTCGTGGCCGACGTAGCCGGGAGGCGCGCCGACGAGGCGGGAGACGGCGTGCTTCTCCATGTACTCCGACATGTCGATGCGGATCATGGACTTCTCGCTGTCGAAAAGTTCCGTCGCGAGGGCCTTGGCGAGCTCGGTCTTGCCGACGCCGGTCGGGCCGAGGAAGAGGAAGGAGCCGACGGGCCGGCGGGGATCCTGGACGCCGGCGCGCGAACGCTGGACGGCCTCGGCGACGACGCGCACGGCTTCGTCCTGGCCGACGACGCGGGCCTTGAGATTATCGGGCAGGCGGAGGATCTTCTGGCGCTCGCCTTCAAGGAGCTTGCTCACGGGCACGCCGGTCCAGCGGGCGACGACTTCGGCGACCTCTTCGGGCGTGACGGTCTCACGGAAGAGCCCGGAGGCGGACTTCGCCGCGCCTTCGAGCTTGGCGACCTCCTTCTCAAGCTCGGGGATCGTGCCGTAACGGAGTTTGGCGACCTCCTCCAGGCGGCCGGCGCGTTCGGCCTTGGCCATTGCGGCCTTGGCGTCCTCGAGCTGGGAGCGGACGGAACGGACCTTGGTCACCGCCTCCTTGTCGGCGACCCAGCGGGCGCGGAAGGCGGTCTGCTCCTCGCGGGCGGCGCCGAGCTCCTTGCGGAGCACGGCGAGCCGGGCCTTGGAGGCTTCGTCCTTCTCGTTCTTGAGGGCGGATTCCTCGACTTCGAGCTGGAGCACGCGGCGGTTGAGGGCGTCGAGTTCGGACGGCACGCTGTCGATCTCGGTGCGGATCTGCGCGCAGGCCTCGTCGATGAGGTCGATGGCCTTGTCCGGCAGGAAACGCGCGGTGATGTAGCGGTCGGACAACGTGGCCGCCTCGACGAGCGCGGCGTCCTCGATGCGCACGCCGTGGTGGACCTCGAAACGTTCCTTCAGGCCGCGGAGGATCGAGACCGTGTCGGGCACGCTGGGCGGATCGACGAGGACCTGCTGGAAGCGGCGCTCGAGCGCGGGATCCTTCTCCACGTGCTCGCGGAACTCCTTGAGCGTCGTGGCCCCGATGCAATGCAGTTCGCCGCGGGCCAGCATGGGCTTGAGGAGGTTGGCGGCGTCCATCGCGCCGTCGGCCTTGCCGGCCCCGACGAGGGTGTGCATCTCATCGATGAAGAGCAGGATGCCGCCTTCGGCGGACTTGACCTCGCCCAGGACGGCCTTCAGGCGTTCCTCGAACTCGCCGCGGTACTTCGCGCCGGCCACGAGCGACCCCATGTCCAGGGAGAACACGGTCTTGTCGCGCAGGCTCTCCGGCACGTCGCCGTTGACGATGCGCTGGGCGAGGCCTTCGACGACGGCGGTCTTGCCGACGCCGGGTTCGCCGATGAGCACCGGGTTGTTCTTCGTCCGGCGGGAAAGGATGCGGATGACGCGGCGGATCTCCTCGTCGCGGCCGATGACGGGGTCCATCTTGCCGGTGCGGGCGCGGGCGGTGAGGTCCTGTCCGTACTTGGAGAGGGCCTCGTAGGTGGCTTCGGGATTGGCGGACGTGACGCGCTGGGAGCCGCGGACGGCCTGGAGGGCGGCGAGGATCCCCTTGCGGTCGAAGCCGACGGCGGTGAACGAGGGACGGAGCGAAGGGGTCTCGGCGAGCGCGAGCAGGACATGTTCGGCCGACACGAAATCATCCTTCATGGTCTCGGCCTCGTCCTTGGCCTTGAGCAGGAGCGCGTGCGTCTCGGGCGAAAGGCCGGGCTGGCCCGAGGCCTGGGCGAGCTTCGGCAGGCGGGCGAGCTGACCGGCGACCGCGGTCGCCAGGGCGGCCTCGTCCTTGCCGGCGCGACGGAAGAGCGACGAGGTCACGCCGCCCTCCTGGGAGAGCAGGCCATGCAGGATGTGCGCGGGTTCGAGCGCCGGGTTCCGACGCTGCATCGCCTCGCTCTGCGCCTGCTGGAGGGCTTCCGAGGTCTTTTCGGTCAGGTTGCCGTAAGGAGTAGTCATGCTCATGCTGACGCACAGGACGTTCCAACCGACCTTGGCCGTTAGAGGCCTGAAACCCGCCTCGAACCGCCGGCCGGCGAGACAGCGGAGCGACAATGCGTCCCCCGGGGCGACGAGTTGTCGCTGGTCCGAGGACCCGCGCGTCAACCGATAAAAGACCTCGGACCACGGACTCCCTTGTTGCCCAACCCGCGGACCTGAAGGTAGAAAAACCCCATGACGCCCGACGCGGAGCTGGCGACCTTGGGTCGCCTCCTCGACGACCCATCACCGGTCGTCCGGCAGGCCGTGCTCGCCAAGCTGAAGTCCGCCGGCCTGCCGGGCGTGCTCTGGCTGGAAGCGCTGACCAAGGACGAAGCCCTCTCCGCGCACGCCCGGGCGCTGCTGACCGACCTCCGCACCCCCGAAGCCGCCGCCCACGCCTTCCTCGCGCACATCCGCGACCCGCATGGCGACCTCGAAGGGGCCTGCCTCCTGCTCGAACGGGCGACCGACCCGTCACTGGCCGACGATGCCTACTCCGAGGAACTGGACCGGCTCGCCGCGCGCACCCGCGAGCTCATCGCCGAGCCGCTCGACGTCCGCGGAAAGTGCCGGCTGCTCTGCCGGGTGATCTTCGGTGAAGAAGGCTACCGCGGGGCCCGCGAGAGCTTCGCCATCCCCGCGTCCTCGCTGCTCTCCCAGGTGATCCGCACCCGCCGCGGCATCCCGATCTCGCTCTGCCTCGTCTTCCTTTTCGTCGCGCGCCGGCTCGGCCTGCCGGTCGAGCCCGTCGGCCTGCCCGGCCGCTTCATGGTCGGCGTCTTCCGCGGGCGGGAGCCGTTCTACGTCGATTGCTACGAAGGAGGCGCTTTCCGCACGCAGGCGGAGGTGCGGCTCCTGCTGCTCGACAACCAGCTGCCGGCCGACGAGGCGTTCCTGCGGCCCGTGACCACTCGCCAGACGCTCGCCCGCTGCGCCCGCAATCTCGTCTCGCAGTTCGAAGCCCAGGGCGACGACCGCAGCAGCCGGCTTTTCCTCACCTTCGTCCACGCCCTGGAACAGTCCGATGAGCGCGCCTGACACCCTCACCCTGGCGTCCTTGCGGACGGCCACCTTCGCGCCCGGCCAGCTGGGCGTGCTCGGCGACCCGATCGCCCACTCGCTCAGCCCGGCGATGCATAACGCCGCGCTCGCGGCCCTCCTGCCCGCGCACCCGCGGCTCGCCGGCGTGCGCTACCACCGCCTCCATATCACCGCCGAGGAACTGCCCGAGGCGCTCTCGCTCCTGCATGCCAAAGGCTTCGCCGGCTTGAACCTCACGGTCCCGCACAAGATCCAGGCCCTGCAACTCGTCGCGACGCTTTCCCCCGAAGCCAGGCGGGCGGAGTCGGTCAACACTTTGGTCCGGACGGACGCCGGCTGGGACGGACACACCACCGACGGCGCCGGCTTCCTCGAGGCCCTGCGCGAACGCACGGGCGGCACGACCCGAGGTCGCCCCGTGATCCTGCTCGGCTCAGGCGGCGCCGCCCGCGCCGTGGCGGCCGCCTGCCTCCAGGACGGGTGCGCCGACCTGCGCCTGCATAATCGCGACGCCGCCAAGGCGGCCGCGCTGGGTGCGAGCCTGGCGGACGCGCGCGTGCACGCCGCGGGCCTCGACGCCATCGCCGCCCCGGCGGACGCCGTGATCGTCAACTGCACCACCCTCGGACTCAAGGCGACCGACCCGTCGCCCTTCCCCTCGGCCCAGCTGCGCGGGGGGCAATTCGTCTTCGACACGACCTACGGGTCCACGCCCTCCCGCCTGCTGCGCGACGCCGCCGAACGCGGAGTAGCCGGCGTCGACGGACGCGCGATGCTCCGCTGGCAAGGCTCGCTGGCCTTCCGGCTCTGGACCGGCATCCTGCCGCCCGGCGCGCCGATGCGCGCCGCCCTCGGAGAAGCCGCTGCCCACTCATGACGTTCGTCGACCTGCAGAACTTCTTCCGCCTCCACCCAGGCTTCGCGGCCGTGACCGCGGCGGCTTTCGGAGCCTGCGTCGGCAGCTTCCTCAATGTCTGCATCCATCGGCTGCCGAAAGGGGAGTCCGTCATCACGCCGGCCTCCCGTTGCGCCTGCGGCCAGCCCATCCCCTTCTGGCTGAACATCCCCCTCGTCGGCTGGCTGTTCCTGCGGGGGCGGGCGCGCTGCTGCGGCACGAAGATCTCGGTCCGTTACCCGCTGGTCGAGCTCATCACCGCGCTGGGCTTCGTCGCGGCCTGGACGATGCTGCCTCCGGCCAAGGCCGTGGCGGCCTGCGTCCTGCTCCCCCTGCTGATCGTCCTGGCCGGCTGCGACCTCGATGACATGCTGGTGCCCGACGCGCCGAACTTCGCCTTGGTCGGTTCGGGCCTGCTGCTCTCGCTGTTGCTTCCCTCGCTCCATGGCGAGACCGCGCATGACGTCGAGGCGGTCAACCGCTTCCGGGCCCTGGTCGACGCCCTGACCGGCGTCGCGGTCGGCACCGCGCTCGTCTGGTGGATCCGCACCATCGGCACGCTGATGGCCGGACGGGAGGCGATGGGTGAAGCCGACATCATCCTTTGCGCCGGGGTCGGCGCGTTCGGAGGCTGGCAAGGGGCGGTCTTCTGCCTGTTCGGGGGGGCGGTCGTGGGCGTCGTCACGGCCCTGCCGGGGCTGATTCAGGCCAAGATCAAGGGCGAGGAATACTCCGGAGTGGTGCCTTTCGTGCCTAGCATGGCGGTCGCCGGGGCGGTTTGGTTCTTCCGCGGGCCCGAACTCGTCCTAGCGTGGCGAAACTGGGCGATTTCGTGAGTCATTCTGACTTGTCAGACCTTCCACCCCCCTTAAAACTCTTAACTCACCCCATTATGAAGCAGCTCGCCCTTGCTACCTTGATCGCTTCCGCCGCCATGGTCGGTTGCACGACGTACGACACCCCTCACCACGGTCGTAACGTCTCGATGGAGCCCCGCCATAATTTCCTCGGCATCGTCGAAGTCGATTCCGGCTCCTACGCCATCAGCCACGAGGCGACCATCGACCTCAATCTCGGCGAACTCTACGGACGTCGCAACACCAGCGGCGACCGCATCAAGCTGCTCTGGGGTGCCGTCACGCTGACGGACTACTAAGCCGACAACTATCCCTTGCAGAAGCCCCGGATTCGGGGCTTCTTCATTTGCAGGCCATGAACGTCACCGGAAGCAATGTCGCCCGCCACCTCAGGAGCGCGGCCACCGACCGACCCGACGGGCTCGCCACGAAGACGCCGACGACCGTCGCCCCTTCGGGCGAAGTGTCGCATGAAGTCAGGACCTTCCGTCAGCTGGACCAGGAAAGCGACGCGGCGGCGGAACATTTCTCCCGCCAGGGCTTGGCGGCCGGCGACCGGGCATTGCTCGCGGTACGCCCGGGGCATGACCTGATCGTCGGGATGTTCGCCCTCTTGAAACTGGGCGCCGTCCCGGTCGCCATCGACCCCGGGATGGGCTGGTCCGCCTTCCTCGATTGCGTCCAGCGTTCCCGCCCGACGGCGCTGGTCGGCATCCGCGCCGCGACCTTGCTCAGCCGCCTGCCCTTCCGGGCCTTCCGCGGCCTGCGCCACCGTGTAACGGTGGGGACCTCGGCTTGGCGGCGAATCATCGCGACCGCGCCAAGCACGCCACGGCCCTTGGCGGCGGTCAGCCATGACTCACTGGCGGCCATCCTCTTCACGTCCGGCTCGACCGGCGCGCCGAAAGGCGTCTGTTACACGCACGGGATGTTCGACGCCCAGATCGCACTGGTCCGCTCGACCTACGCGATCCGTCCGGGCGAAACGGACATGGCGATGCTGCCGCTTTTCGCCCTGTTCAATCCCGCGCTCGGCACGACGACCATCACGCCGCTCCTCGATCCGTCCCGACCGATGGCCGCCGACCCGGCTCCGCTGGTCGCGGTGCTGAGGGCGGAGAAGGTCACCTGTTCGTTCGGCTCCCCCGCGATCTGGGGGAAGATCGCCGACCACTGCGAAGCCCGCGGACTGACGTTGCCGCACCTCCGACGGCTGCTCATCGCCGGCGCGCCCGTCTCGGCCGAACTGCTGGCCCGCCTCAAGGTGATCGCGCCCGACTGCGTGACCCACACTCCCTACGGAGCCACGGAATGCCTCCCGGTCAGTTCGATCACGGCCGACGAACTCCTCGGCGACGCCCGCGAGTCCGCCCGCGCCGGCCATGGCACCTGCGTCGGCCGCCCCGTCAGCGGGGTGGAGATCCGGGTGATCCGCGAAACGGACGGTCCCATCGCGACCTTGGCGGAGACGATCCCCTGCCCGCCGGGAGAGGTCGGCGAAATCATCGTCACCGGCCCCAGCGTCACCCGGGATTACGACGGACTCCCCGAAGCGACCCGGGCGACGAAGATCGCCGACGGCGGACGCATCTGGCATCGCATGGGTGACCTCGGTTCGCTGGACGCCTC
>Ga0222712_10003372_pt1 | contig 17457 bp, 11 predicted proteins | sample C33_657DmetaG_FD_165043 | JGI IMG/M metagenome (GOLD analysis project Ga0222712, IMG submission 165043) | Estuarine water microbial communities from San Francisco Bay, California, United States - C33_657D | ecosystem: Environmental > Aquatic > Marine > Unclassified | place: USA: California...
GCAGTCATCAGCGCCCGTGTCGACGGTGTACTTGCCGCCCACGTAGACAACCCCTGCGTCGACAGCAATGTTGTAGATAGTTCCCGATGTGATCAATCCATCGGTGGCACCGGCTGGAGCGAGTGCCTCCCATGTCTGGTTCGCCGCGTCCCACTTAGCGATGCGGTCAGCTGCGGCATTGCCGGCGAAGTTGGTGAAGGCGCCACCCACGTACACGTCGTCACCATCAACCGTGATCGCCCACACGGCGCCATTGGCCAACGGGGCACTGGTCGTGCCGAAGATAGGGTTCCAGGCCAGGTCATCAATAGAGGGTGGACTGCTCGGCGCGGCCGTTACCACGAGGGCGGCGGCGGCAAGGACGGTGGCAACCAGCTGGCGGGCTCGCTTCATGCGGGGGAGTGTAGCGGCTCAGGCTTGTAACAAATGATTCGGCCCCTGCCGTCGGGCAGGCCCGTGTCACACACCCGACATCCGCTCCTGAAAATGTGGATAACTCTCAGAAACGATTACGCCACGGCAACAAAAAGCGAGTAGGATTCGCATCCGCTTACTGAGCACGTATCGTCGCCAGCCGAGGGAGGACCGCCATGACCCGCCTACGCATCGCCCTGGTCAGTCTTGCCGTGGCCCTTTCAATGTTTGCGCCGGCAGCAGCTCGACCGGTGGCCGCGGAGGACAGCGGCCTTGGGCTGAGCGAGGTTGTTTTTGCCTTCGACTTCTCAGGTTCAATCTTTTGCTACAAGAACGGTCAGCCGACTCCGGCGAGCGAGTGTAAAGATCCGAATCTGAACGAGGATCTCGCAGACGCTGTCGACAGCCTTGCGGAAAAGATTCGCACCTACAGCGATCTGTACGTGAAACGTGCAATTGAATTCAAGATCGTTAAGTTCGGTAGTGGCTCGACGGTTATTGAAAAGGTTTCTGGTGAGACATGTGAAGGGAATACGAGTAGTTCCGTCACACTACTCATAAACTGCCTAACCCAAATCGCAGATGACTATCGGGATCCTAAGAAGGAGCTAGGCGGAACCAAATTTGTTCCCTCGCTCAAAGAGCTTGTTGGCACCTCAGGTCGCTGCGGCATCATCCTCTTCACTGATGGCAAGCCTACCGATGCAACCGACGCAACCGACGCCCTGAAGATTCGGAACAGCAGCAGCTATCAATGTGCAATTTTGCCGGTGGGCATTGAAAATCCATCAGCACCAGATACTGTTGATGACAAATTTTTGAAGGACCTCACAAAAGATACGTTCACAGGTGCGGCGTGCAAGGTCACGACAAACTTTGAATGGGATAAACCCCCTGTATTCACCAATGGCCCTGATGCGGCGGACGCAATTGGTCGAGCCCTAGATGCGATTGCATGCCAAGTTCGAGTTCCACCACCACTTTGCTTGACGGTCGCGGAATACGAATCAGTGCTCGTGACCCTCGGCCTTGTTCCTCAGCGCGGTACTGGCGTTGAAGGTGGGCAGTATCCGGGAACGATTACGCCTACCCCCCAGTCCAAGGGCTCGGAGGGGGATACGGTTGTGATCAGCACAGCGACGAGCGAGCCTCCGGCGAACTGTGCTCCCGCGCCCACCCCTACCCCAATACCTACCCCAACACAAACGGAGCCGCCAAAAGAGAAGGATCCATGCGTCGCTGACTCGCCTCTGAGCTGGCTGGGCTGCAATCCTTGGTGGTTGCTCCTCCTGCTGCTCCTTATCGGCGCTCGGCTCTGGTGGATTGGCCGCGACCTGCAGGTATCCATCAATGGACAAGAGGCCGTAGCACTACGTGGTGGTACGAAAGTCGGATTCGACCTCCACAACGGGAATGCCGAGCGCACGCCTAACCCAAATGACGCCCAGGTCAAAATCACGCGCGCTTTCTTCCGGTTCTTCCCAGGAACGCGGCTAGATACGTCTGGCCTAACCGGTGAGGTTGGAGGCAAGCCGTCGAAGTTCGAGTTGGGCAAGGAGCTTGATCTAGCGAGCGGCGCCAGTGCCGTCGTGCGCTATGGAAATCCACGGCCATACCAAGACAGCAGCAACCCAGATGAGACTGCACCATCCGATTTTTCTGGAACGTCGCAGGGCGGCGGATCCAGCAGCGCGTTGTAGGCCAATAGGCGAGAGGAGAGCACCATGAGTTTCGGACAGCGCTTCATTTACGTAGGGGTCGGCGGTAGCGGTCAGACCATCGGGCGCGAGCTCGAGGGAATGCTGCGCAATCAGATCTGCGGACCGAATGGCAACAAGGCGCGCCTCGAAGAGAAGCGTCTCCCAGAACTTCGAGCGCATGAGCTCCCACGATTCATTCAGACAATCTACGTAGACTTTGCTGAATCCGACTTGGCTGCAACGGCAACGTCGCTGCATTCGGATCCAAAGATCGTTGAGGCGACGGCAACGTTCATTCATGCGCTGCCAAAGTTCTCCGCGTCGAACCAGATTACGAATCAGCTCCGCACCGTCGAAGACGAGATTACCCGACCATGGTTGCCACCACGCGTGGGCGACTGGGGCACCGAGCCGACTTTTGCGCCTCTCGCTGTTGGCGCTGGTCAATACCCAACCATCGGCCGCGCCGCACTGTTTGCGATGTTGAGCGACCGAGGCACCGAAGGCCTCCTCGGGCAGTTTGATGTTGCCCTCGGCCGCATCACGAGCTCAAAGGGTGACCTTGAGCGATACAACCCAGGGGGGCAGGTCAGCGACAAGGTGATCATCCTCGTCGGCGGATCGCTCTCCGGCGGTACCGGCGGCGGAACGATGTACGACATCATCCAGCTGGTCACGTACCGAGCCACGCAGCGCCTTGGCGCCGACGTCACGGTGGTGCCACTCGTCGCCCTGCCACGAAACTTTGACTCGGTCCTCGGTGAAGCAAAGCGACGCTCGAGCCGACTCAATGCCGCGCGAGGCCTCGCTGACCTTGGCGCACTTATTGACGTGCAGAATGCACCACCACCAACGAAGCAGAAGCCGGTTCGCTACCCGAACAAGCTCTCCTTTGAGATTCCTGCGGGCGTGGTGAAGTCGGCATTCCTGTTTGACACGCCTGTCGACATGAAGGGTCAGCCAATTGAGCGATCAATTGCTCGATTCGCGCTCGACCTCGTCTCTGACGTTGAGTCGGCTAAGACGGGTGGAGTCAACTCGGCTTCGCAGCGCTACATGCCGCTTCTCGACAAGCTTGTCAATGACACTGGGCTGCTGCAGCTTGATCACCCAACCTTCGTTGGAAAGCGACCATTTGCTATGGCGGCAACGGTTGAGATCCACGATGAGATGCGCGAAGTGGCAACCCGTATCGCGGAAGACCTTTATGGGGACTATCTCGTTGAGCAGGTGTTGCCGAAGCGGGCTGAAGCTGGCGCCTTGCCTAACCTGCGCGTCGCGTTTGCGCAGCAGTTGGGCATGCACGCGCCAACGCGTGCAACGTCGGCTACCGTCGCATTTGATCGCCTGCGCTCGCAGGTGACTCAGGCTCGCAACAAGCGAGAGATGAACGACGGGTACGTAACCCTGAAGAACAAGGTCAACGAGTTCTGTGATTCGTCGACTCCAGGGTCGTTCTTTGCGGGTGCTCGGCTAAGCATGACGAAGGCGGCCCAGTCGATCAGTGCCGACGCGCTGAAGTTGGGAAAGATTGCCCGAGATATTGCGCAGGCGCAGAAGTCGCCGGTAACCACGGTGCTGATTAATATGGAAGCAGCCTTTGGCGACATTGCCGTCGGTGAGCTCCCATACCCAGCACCTGCGAAGGTGTCGTACCCAGAACTCAATGACTTGGTCGAGATTCCGTGGCCAAACGTGTTCAAGCGTGTGCCACGCACTGGAATTGACAAGCGCCTGGAGTCAGCTGAGGCGACCAAGATCTATGACGCCTGGAAGGCATACCTTGCCACGCCCGAAGGGCAGGCAATTCGTAACCTTGCAAAGGAAGCCCAAGAGCGAATCAAGCAGATGCTTGAAGCGCTTGAGGCGAAGGCAACGCAATTCCGCGATGAGAAGGCGTCACGTCAGTCATCGCTGAAGACTGCGGCCCTCCTCAGTAATTCCCCAGATGCGCAGGAGTACTACCGAGGGATTCTCGAGCGTACGCGCAACGCGCTGGCTGACGCCTATACCGTGGATGAGAAGACCAGTGCGGCGGTAGTGCGTGCGGTCATCGTCGACGTTCAGGATGATGCCCTTAAGGGTTGGGAGCGACAGGAGGCTGGTCGAGTCGACAAGCTAGCCGACAGCTTGATTGAGGGTTTACAGCGTCGCGTTCACGATCTACTACAGACCAAGTCCGGTCTTTACACAAGCTTGAAGACACTCCTTGATAACGCCGAGGTGCGCCGCGATGCCGCCACGGCGGAGGACAGTGCCGTCCAGCGTCTTGGTGCAATGATCTTGAACAAGGTCAACACCAGCTTGGTTCCGCCGGCAGTTTCGACCGAGGCGGAGACGCGCATCACCGTAAGTTTCCCTGGCGACGATGCGCCGAAGAAGCGTGAGTGGCTGAAGAGCATTCTTGCGGAGAACCCGCTGGTCGCCCCGCACCTTGAACGATTGACCTATGTGCCTCGATCCGCATCGGATTCGATCGCAGTCGGCATTTCGGTCGTAGGTCTCGGCCTGCTTGACGTGCCAGACGGCGCGTCATCCGTGAACACTTGGGTGAATGCTGCGCACTCACCAAAGGGAACGGACCGTTTGGCCTGGCGCCAGCGCCTTGGATATAAGGACAGCATCGCCTTCGTAAACGAAGAGGGTCGAAAGACCATGGTCCAGCGGCTCATCGCAGCCGCATTCAATAAGCGCCTGCTGGCGGCGGATGCAGATCCTGCGGATAAGGATTCATTTGTCACGTTGAGCCTGCACTTCGGGAATCCGCAGGCTGAGCCGATTCGGGTTCCGCTGCAGGGTGCAATGCCAGATAAGTTGGCTCAGCTACCCGACGCATTCTTGGAGACAGTGGCGGCAGAGTATGCCGCGGGTAACGGTCGCGGTGTCGGTCAGATCTTGACGGAACTCGCAGATTTGGTGCCCGACGGCGCGAAGACCGGCCGCCTGCCTAAGGCGGATGCGGTACCGCCGCTGTTCAAGGCGTTTGTCGGTCGTCATTTTGCGACGGGCATCAACCTTGCGGCTGAAGAGCTTTCGGAGATTACCTATCGCATCGAGGAAATCCGTGCCGAGAAGATTAAGGCAGGAGACAAGGAGTTTGAAGGTGAACTGCGCCTGAACGCCCTCTTGGAGTATCAGAAGTTCTGGCTCGAAGATGTGCCGGCAGCGCTCCACTTGCCGTATCACATCCTTGGTTACAACTCGCTGTGGGATATCTGTAAGGCGACGTTCACAGAGATAACGCCAAGTGATGGAAGCACGAGCGGCGCTGGCAAGAAGCGCAGCTAAGAGGGCGCATGGATCGCGTCCTTCGCGTTGACCTAGGAGACGCTGAGCTTGTCGACCGACTGCAAAAGTCGGTCGACAGCTCATCGCCTGGTGGTATCCGCGAACTAGGCCGTGTTCTCGGTGCCGATGGTTCCGATGGGCAGGTGCTGAGCCTGCCCATTCGGCTGCTCATTCTTGATCCGCGCTCGGCAGGAAACGGACGTCGCGTCGCCGAGTCGGTCGTCGCCAGGTTGCTGGAGATTGACCCACCCGTGCGTGCACTTGTCCTTCTCGTGCCGGCAGGAGATGAGCGCGCTGAGTATCTCGGCGACCGACACCTGCCAGGCATATACAGCTTCCCGCACGTCAAAGTTGTAGATCTTCGTGGGGATCGCATCACCGCTGTTCGCGAAAGCGACGTCGCGAAGAACACCGAGTACCCAGCCGCCGACCGCTGGGCCGACGACTATCGGTCCGACGCACAGGGGATGCTGCTCGACCGTGAAACCTTTGACCAGGTATGGGAGTCGATTGACGCAGGAAAGGTGTCGGCACTCGGCCTACGTGTAGCGGGCCTTGGGGCTGGACGTGAGCGTGCGGTCGCCGACACTGCGCTTCGCCTCGCCAGCGAGATTGATCCGATGCGAGAACCGGCGACAGGCTCGGAGCTGCCAGACCGCTGGCAGATCGACGAGGAGTTGCTGCCAGTCAGCCTTGATGACGTACGTGAGCTTGCTCAAAATGAAGAGATGAACCGGCTTCCCGCTGGGGTCGGTGCGATTGCGCGGGTGAGAAACGTGTTTTTCACGTCCGTATTGCGACCGAGCCCACGCCGCTACAACGAGGTATTCGTCGCGATTGGCAAGCGGCTTGTTGAGCGCCCGCCGGTACTTGCGAAAGCCCTTGCTGAGAGCCAGAACCTTGATGAGGCTGGTGACATTCGCATCAATCCTCTTGGTGCTGCGGACCTGGATGCCGAACTTGGCGGCAAGGTCGTCTACGGCGACCGCTACGCCGAGCAATACGCCGCGGGACGAGACGCCTCGTTCCAAGTAGAGGCGCTGGTACGCAAGGCTGTGGAATACATCGGGCGCGGAATAGCAGCCGCCATTCCGGCTCGTTGGCTCAAGCAAGATAAGCAGGCCGTGACGCCAACAGGCCCAATGGAAGCCGTTGAATACATCCTGGATCGAGAGCAGCCATGGCACCGGGCCGCAGAGAAGACCAAGGCTGACATCCCACAAGGAGGCTGGTCTGCCGGGCGCGAGATGAAGGCTGGCTTCATTGTCGCGGGTCTCATGGTTGCCCTGAGCGCCTGGCTCGAGGCGGGGCTCACCTCAGTACCCCTCCTCTCGTATGTCGCCCTGTTTGGGGGCATCGCGGCCGCGTTCCTTCTACCGCGCTCAGTGCGATTCCGAGTTGAACCGTATCTACTTGTCTGGGGGATCGTTGGCTTTACCGCGGCACGCTTCTTACTCGACACCAATACGCTCAACCCAGTGCGAGTGGTGGCGCAATCAATAGGGCTCGTGCCGCTCGAAGCAATCCTTGGACTTGTGATTAGCGTGCTGGCAGGACTTGCAGCGGTGTCGGTAGCAGTCGCGCTGATTCCCCTTGAGCGCGCTGCCGAGAGCGTGCTGCCCGAGTTCGTCACCACGATCATCAAGTTCATTTTCGGAAATCTCTCGCGAATTCTCTACTTCATCGGGGCGTTTGCGTTCCTCTACTTTGTCTTTGCTGGATACACGCCAGAAGTGTGGACGGTTGGATGGCCGCGGGACGCGACGTTGGTGCAACCAGTCCGCGTCGGGCTCGCGCTGCTTGGCGCCTTCATCGTTACGCGCGTCGGCCCAATCTTGCCGCTCGGTGTTGGGGGTGCCTTGTGGCTCCTTAATCCTTGGTCTGGCGCAGCTACGGCGGCGCCGAACCTTCCGGCTATCACGTTGGATCCAATCTGGCGCTTCTTGATTGCGATGATTCCGGCACTGCTGCTGGGTCGTACGGCAATTTCCTGGATTGGTGGTCTCTCTCTTCCCAAGCTCTCCGACTGGGTTGCCAACATCGAGGTAGTCAATCCGAGTGATCGCCCTCGTCTCAATCCTGATCACGACGAGCGCGAGCGCCTTGCACCTCGCTGGATCGCGCCCGACGAAGATCATTCGATAGAGCGTGCATGCGTACGTGCCGCTGATGAGGGATGGGAGAAGGATCGCGAATGGGTCGAACTCGCAAAGTGCGGTAAGGATTCAATGGTTCGCGTCGTAGAGAAGCCAAAAGATGATCCAGCATTTGACGGCGTAGTGTTTGAAGATGAAAACGGAGTGCTCATTGCGGATGAGCCTGAGACCCCAGAACCAGCGGCGGATGCTGCTGTAGAAGAGGTCGTGCCCGTTGAGGAGATCCCGGCAGCAGCCGAGCCAGAGCCCGAAGTGAAGAAGGCGATGGCCGCGATGCCCGCCAAGAAGGGTCGGAAGCCTGCGGTGAGCTCCGATGCGATTCCAGAAGAGGTGGAGCGTGCACCACAGTCCGAAGTGGTCGAGCCCGAAGAAGTAGCGAATATTGCTGATGAAGTTGTCAGTGAGCCCGAAGAGTCCAATGCCGAAGAGCCAGAAGGAGAAGCTGCGGAAGACGAAGTCTCCGAGGACGAGGCCGAGGCAGAAGAGGCGCCAAAGCCGATGGCACCAAGGTTTGTGCTCCTCAAGTGGCGCAAGGCTCAGATGTATCCGACGCGCGAGGCGTGGCGAGTACCTGAATCTCTCAGCATCATCCTTGGTTCGCCTGTATGGGCGACGCGCTGGGGTGCCGCACTCTTCCTCTCGGCTGCTGCGGTTGTTCTAGGCCTTGCCGGCGCGCAGCTAGTGATCGAGTTCCTGCATTGGATGAACATCATCGACGAATACCCAATCAAGATTGGCCCAGGGGGCATCTCTGAAGAGATGGCCTCCGCGGCCCGACTCATCTGGGGGCTCGCCTTTGCGGGGGTTCTGCCGTATCTCGCCGCCTCCTACTTCGTCGCCGGGCGCATGCGCGCCTGGATTGACAAGGCTGGCTATTCTGCAGCAGCTCGAGCCCTTGCTCGTATGGAGGCCGTAGCTCGCCTCGCCGCAATTCAAGAAGTCGCCCGCTTCGCAATCCGCCGTGAATACGTGCGCACCGCAGCACAGGCCGCGTCACTTGTGGAAGAGGCAGCCGCAGCGGGCTCCAATACTGCGCGAGAGTTTGGTCAAGCTCTTGAGCAACGCACCGAACGGCCTAAGCCTCTCTCAGGTCGTGACCCAATTGCGCCACACCGCGAGCTTGTCGGAGCCGAGCGCGACTTGCCAGGTACCGATGCCTCTGGCATCTACCGCGTTTACCCGAAGTACATCGCCACCCTGCGGCGCATCTTCGCCGGCGCACTCGACATCCAGGTACAAGAGCGATTCGCGCGTATGCGTGGCGAGTTCTTTGATGAGACGAACTCGCTCATTCGAGAGGGCGTAACGATCGCCCTGCGTGATCGCCTGAACCGCATTCTGCAGCGAGGACTCGTGGTCGGCGAGATGAAAGAGGCAGGACGCGATGTTGGCGTGGAGATTGCTGAAGAGCTCTGGTCCGATAAGCGTGTACGTGATGCCGCGCTGGCTGCACTCACTGTGAAGCCAACTGAGGCTATCTCGCACCTACTCTCGCCAGGTCAAGCGCGGATGCTCGACGAAGGGGGAACGCAATTTGTGGTGCTCCCACAGCCGCTCTCACAGTCGCGAGAACAATTGACCGAAGCAAAGATCGGCAAGATCATCATCTCGACAGGCCTTGAAGCAGCTGCGGTGATTCGAGTCACTCCGTTCGCAGAGGGCTACTACGACTTTGACGATGTGCGTGGGCCAGATGGCACCGAAGCGACAAATGCGGCCTGAGCGGACAGACCCCTGGGGTCAAATCCACCGCACTGAAAATCGGTCCCGCGATGAAGGCGGACTTAACGAGCCAGTGCTGCAGAGTCACCAGCTGTTCATGCGGGTAGCAATCACTGTTGCGCTGCTGGTGCTACTTGTACCGATTGCGATAGATCTCGCGAAGTGGTCATGGAGTTATGTCCGTGAAGGGTGGGAGACTATCTCACTACTGCTGCAACGCATGCGCTAAGGGAAGATTGCGAACTCGTTCCCCCAAGCCTCGTTGCGCGTAACTGAGACGACCCAGCCTGAAGCTTCGAGATACTCATTGGCCTCGAGCAACGCATCAGAGAGCGTAGCGCCGGAGGCTAGTTGGACTCGCATTGGCCCCTCCGTAGTGTCAATTGAAGTGTCGACGATATAAACCAGAATCCCAGAGTTTCGCAACTTATTGTCCATGCCTATTGGGTGCCGGCTCTCCATCACTAACGCGCGCGTGGCGCTTAGTGGAACCACCGCCAGGAGCGTGCCCTTGCCTGTCTGTATTGGCGAGAGCGTGATGCGGTTCTCGGCTGTTGGCTTTACGCACACTACAGAGGCATCGCTGATCCACCCGAGCCGCCAGCGGTCCCAGCCGAGCAAACTCGGAGCGAGCGAATCCTCACTTGCGTTACTCATGAAGTCAAAGTCACCAACATATGGACTTGGGCCTGTGTTTTCGTCACCGTACAAGTCCTGCAGTCCCAACACGTGGCCAAACTCGTGAGCAACCACGAGTGGCTCCCAATTAGTCAGCCACCACTGTCCGCCAGTGACGATGAAGGAACTGACCTTTGAGCCCTCCCCAGTAGTAATTGGCTGAATCAGGTCCCATTCGTAGTCGCCTGCGACGCCGGGTGCGCTTTCCGTGGCGAACACCGCGACGGAGGTCACCCCAGTCATATCAACTGTGCGGTCAGCCGCGGTTAGTGCCTCGCTACCGTATTTCACCGTCGAATCGTACGTGGCTGATCCTTGGAGAACGTTGTACCTCGTAGAGGTTTTACTCATCCGAATCCATCCAGGGACCTGGACAAATTCAACAGTAAGTTTTCCGAAGGAATTCTCGCGGTACGTCTCAGTGACCTTGGAAGAAATCCGATCAAAGTAGGTATCGGAATCCGCGCTGGCAACCGCATCAGGGAAATCTACAAAGATGAGGGCAATGCGAATCTTTCCAGTGGTATTGGCGTAGGTGTAGTCACTGATCGGAAAGCTACTGGTGAAGTTCTCCGTATTCCCTGTTGCGAGCTTGCAACTTTCAATAGGGAGTCGCCCAGCGACATCAGGGGTTGGTGGTGCAGTTGGGGTGGGCGTAGGCGATGGCGTCGGCGTTGGTGTGACTGATCCATCGGTGGGCGTCGGGGTCGGTGACTCGACCGCGACCCCCGGCTCACCAGGGACACGAATGAAGCCGGCCCGGTGAGCACCTCCGACAAGTCCAACAAACAGTACGCAAGCAGTGATGAGGGCGAAGAATCGGGTGAGGCCTGAGCCTGGTCGCGGAAGATTACGGGGCGAAGGACCTGAGGTTGCTGGGGGTAGGTCCTCTCCGTCGAACCAAGCTTCGAAACGGTCGCGTGGCGCCATTGGGTTCCTTTCTGATGAAACCTCATCTTGCCTTGTGCGAGGCGTCGCTGCAATGTGGGTTCCCTTGGGTTGAGCTGCACCCCTCCGCTACCCTTACCCCATGGCAGAGCAGGCGGGTTGGCAGGGTGAACGGCTCACGATCGGACTCCTAGGTGGGGGCACGGTCGGGGCGGCGGTTGCGCGCGGGCTGGCGAGCCGAGCCGAAGAGTGGGGGATCGGCATCGCGGGGATCGCGGTGCGCGACCTGGCCAAGGCGCAGGCCGCTGGACTCGATCGCATTGCACCACTAACCACCGACCCTGCGGCGCTTGCCGCCTCTGATGAAGTTGATGTTGTCGTCGAGCTCATGGGCGGGCTCGACCCCGCCATGCCAATCGTTGAGGCGGCACTCAAGGCGGGTCGACCGGTCGTCACTGCGAACAAGCTGCTCCTGGCAACGTTTGGTGCGCGACTCGAATCGTTGGCGCGATCAACCGATACGGCGCTGCGCTTTGAGTCAGCGGTCGCTGCGGGTGTGCCAGTGATTGGTGTGTTGGCTCGGGACATGTCGGCGAACGAGATCACCTCGATTCGCGGCATCATCAATGGCACCACCAACTACATCCTCACCAAGATGGAGAGTGAGGGCTGGTCGTACGACCAGGCGCTCGCCGAGGCACAGAAGATCGGCTACGCCGAGGCGAATCCAAAGAGCGACGTCGAAGGCGAAGATGCCGCCGCAAAGCTTGTGGTGTTGGCGCGACTCGCTGCGGGCGCATGGCCGGCGCTCTCGCACGTGAAGTTTGATGATGCCCCCGGCATTACGGGCGTCACCGCTGCGGCGATTGCCGATGCGGCGACGCGTGGCGCGCGACTGCGCTTGATCGCGGAGTGGCAGAACGGTGGCGACGATGCATCGAAGGATTCTCTCTCGGTGCGCGTCACTGAAGTACCTGCTGACTCTCGACTCGGTACCACCGTTGGCGGTGGGAACCTGATTGTGATCTCGGGCGATTTGATTGGTGATCTCACCATGGCGGGCGCTGGTGCTGGCCCAGGGTCGACCGCTTCTGGTGTGTTGAATGACTTGTTGGCGATTGCGCGCGGTGAGGGTTCATCGTGGGGTGATCTCCCTGCGGCGATCGCGGCACCAGCACCGGCATGGATCAAGGCTGCAAAGCGCGGCGCCAGATGAGCGCGCCGCTGCGCATTACGTACCCCACCGGTTGGCTGCTCGCCGTGGCGAACACCGATGTTGCGGCAGAGCGCGGCCGAAAGCACGCAGAGGCGACGGGTGTTGCCGATGTGCTGCTGCTTGATGTTGCAGGACCAAGTGTTGCCACCCTGGCGAAGCCGGGCCTATTCGGTCGCTTCATGAACCTGCTCCGCCACTTGAGCACCGACCAGGCGGCTGACCTCATCGTGTATGAAGGGGCGCGCGTGGCTGGGCGTACCGTGCTCGCCGTGCGTGGCTTGAACGAGACCCAGCGCCGCGCACTTGCCGGCGCCTGGAAGGCTGAGGGGCTGCACTTCATTAACTACTTCGGCGGCGTCACCAGTGAAGACTGGGGAATCTGGCGGGGCCCGATCCTGCCCGAACTGCCAAGCTGGGTCTGGCGATGAGCGACTCGTTTGGCGCACGCCCGGTGCTGTTAGAGCGTTTCCGCGACCTGCTTCCCGTTACTGGTTCCACGCCAATCCTCACCCTTGGTGAAGGTGCCACTCCGTTAGTGAAAGTGCCGCGCCTCGGTGCCGCGATTGGTGCTTCGGACCTCTGGTTGAAGGTTGAGGGGGCGAATCCGACCGGTTCCTTTAAGGATCGCGGCATGGTCGTGGCCGTTGCCAAGGCGGCAGAGTCTGGCGCGCGCGCCATTGTGTGTGCGAGCACTGGCAACACCTCGGCATCGGCCGCCGCCTACGCCGCCGCCGCGGGGCTTGAAGCGATTGTGTTGTTGCCCGCCGGCAAGATCGCCGCGGGAAAGTTGCTGCAGGCGTTTGCCGCTGGCGCGAAAGTCATTTCGATTGATGGCAACTTTGACGACGCGCTCGAGATCGTGCGCGAGCTCGGCGCCGGTGGTGGCGGGGTAGAGATCGTGAACTCGATCAATCCGCACCGCATTGCCGGCCAAGCCACCGCAGCGCACGAGATCATTGCCGACCTGGGCGACGCCCCCGACGTGTTGGCGCTCCCCGTTGGCAACGCCGGCAACATCAGCGCCTACTGGCGCGGCTTTACCGACGCGGTGCGCATTGGCAGCACCAAGCGACGACCGCGCATGGCCGGCTTCCAGGCCGCGGGTGCCGCGCCGTTTGTTTCTGGTGCGCCCATTGCGAATCCAGAGACCGTGGCAACGGCGATTCGTATTGGCAAGCCCGCGTCGTGGGATCTGGCGATTGCGGCGCGCGACGAGTCGGGCGGCTTCATTCGCGCCGTCACCGACGACGAGATTCTGCGCGCACAGGCCGACATCATTCGCTTGGGCGGCATCTTCGTAGAGCCTGCGTGCGCCGCGCCGATTGCCGGCCTGCGCAACGCGATTGCCGACGGTTCGATTGATGGATCGCAGCGCATCGTTGCGGTAATGACCGGCTTCGGCCTAAAGGACCCCGACACCGCGTCGCGCCTTGTTGGCGAGATTCGACAGTCCGATGCAACGGTCGCCGGCGTTCGCCGTGCGCTCGGTTGGTAGCGAGTAGCAAAGGAGGCGTCATGAAGGCAGAGACTTTGGTCGGTCGTTCCGTCACCGTAGCGGTCCCCGCCACCGTGGCAAACCTTGGCGCCGGCTACGACGTGCTCGGCCTCGCCCTCGAGATGACCAACGAACTCACCGTGCAGGTCACGGGCATCTCCGCTTCTGGGAAGGGCACGGTCACCTATGGCGCATCGGGCGAGGGTGCCGAGGAGCTAGCGCACAACCGCACAAACATGGCGCTCGATGCTGTGTACCGCGGGCTCTCGATTGCGGGCGTCACCGGCGCCGATGCCCTCGACCTTGCCGTCACGGCGGTCAATACGATTCCCCTCTCACGCGGCTTGGGCTCATCGGCCGCTGCCATCGTGGGCGGGTTGTTTGCTGGTGCTGCCCTTGCGGGTACGCAGGCTGGCGCCTCGGGGGCGAGCGGCGCCTGCTTTGAGTCGTTCAGTGATCCACTCACCGACCGGCTCTTCGCCGCTGCCGATGAGATCGAAGGGCACCCCGACAACGTGGCCGCCGCCATCTTTGGTGGCTGTGTCGCGAGTGGTCGCGCCAACGGCGTGCTCACCGCGCGCATCATTCATGTGCCGCACGATGCGATCCCCGTGGTGTTGATCCCCGACGTGCGCTTTGAAACGAGCGTCATGCGCGCCGTGTTGCCGAAGATCGTTCCGATCGACGATGCGGTGCACAACGCCTCGCGACTCGCCCTTGGCATCACCGCACTCGAGGCGGGCGAGGTCTCGGGCTTCGCGATCCTCTCCGATGATCGCGTGCATCAGCCGTATCGCATCAAGAAGTACACGGCGCTGCCACAGCTCTTCGCCGCAGCACTCAACGCTGGTGCCACGAGCGCCTGCCTCGCCGGCTCCGGCTCATCGGTGTTGGCGATCGTTGACGACGAGCGTGGTGATGAGGGGATCGCCGCTGTCATCGCCGCACTTGATACCGCCGCCGCTGCAACCGGGGTCGGCGGACACGCCGAACAGATCGAGGTCGACCAAGAGGGGGTACGCATCCTTCGCTCGGTCGGAGTGGCGTGACCGCGTCGTCGAAGCTGCTCGTTCAGAAGTACGGCGGGAGTTCGGTCGGCTCTGTTGAGCGCATCGCCGCCGTCGTGGCGCGCATCGCGCGCGATCGCGCCGCCGGCCGCGATGTCGTTGCCGTCGTTTCCGCGATGGGCGACACCACCGACGACCTGTTGGCGTTGGCCTCGTCGGTAACGGGCGGTGCACTGCCGAACGCGCGCGAACAGGATGCGCTGCTTGCCACCGGCGAGATTCAGTCGGCGGCGCTCTTGGCGATGGCGCTCATTGCGCGCGGCACCGACGCCATTTCACTGAGCGGCGCACAGGCTGGCATCAGCGCCGATGGCACCTACGGAAAAGGTCGCATCGCGGGAATTGAGCCTAAGCGTGTGCGTGCCGAACTCGACGCCGGTCGGGTCGTGATCGTGGCCGGATTCCAGGGGGTGAGCGAGGGCTCCGAAACTACCACGCTTGGCCGTGGCGGCTCCGACACCTCGGCGGTCGCGTTGGCAGCCGCCCTGGGGGCCGATCGCTGCCAGATCTTCACCGACGTGCGCGGCGTGTACACCGCCGACCCCCGCGCAGTGCCCGCAGCACGCCAGCTCTCGGTTGTGGGGTACGAGGAGATGCTGGAGCTCGCCAACCAGGGGGCCCAGGTCATGCAGACCCGTGCCGTGGAGCTTGGCTGGGTCAATAACGTGGCGATTGAGGTACTCAGTTCATTTGAGGAGCAGCCAGGGACAGTAATCAAGGAGGATACGCAGGTGGAGAAGCGCAATAAGGTTCGCGGCCTGGCGGCCGACACGAAGGTGGCGAAGGTGACCATGGTTGCCGTGCCCGACAAGCCCGGTATCGCGCGCTCGGTGTTCGATCCGCTCTCGGCGGCGAACATCAACGTCGACATGATCGTGCAGAACGTGTCGCACGACGGCACCACCGACCTCTCGTTCACGACCTCGCGCGCAGATCTTGCCGCAGCGCGCCCTGTGCTTGAAAAGATTCGCGCCGAGATTGGTGCTCGTGCACTGGAGATCGACGAGAACGTCGCAAAGGTGTCCATCGTTGGCGCTGGCATTCAGAATGCGCCAGGCTACGCCGCGCGCATGTTCGGCACACTCGCCGATGCGAAGATCAACATTCAGATGATCTCGACCTCCGAGATTCGCATCACCTGCATCGTCAGCGAGTCTGATGCGCCGCGCGCACTGCAGGCGCTGCACGAAACGTTTGACCTGGCAACGCCCGACCCCATCGACGCGGAGTAGTTGCTCTGACGCAGATTGTTGTTGAGCGTCTCACCGAGGTTGCTTCAACCAACGACGTTGCACGTGATCGTCTTGTCGCCGGTTTGGTTGCTGCTGATACGCCGCTGCTGATTCGCGCCGAGACGCAGAGCGCCGGCCGCGGTCGTCGCGGGCGCACCTGGCTCGACGCACCAGGTACTGGTCTCTTGATGAGCCTTGCACTGCGCGCGTGCGCCGGCTCACCGCTGCCGCTCGATGCGGATCGTTGGTGGCGCGTTGCCGCCGAGTTCTCACTCGCGGTTGCCGACGCAATCGAAGATGCCGCTGGGATGCAGATCGGCACCGTTGGGTTGAAGTGGCCAAATGATTTGGTCGTACGCAACATTGAAGGGGGCGTGACGCGCAGCTTCCGCAAGGTGGGCGGCGTACTGGCCGAGGCGGGCGACGCCGGGAGTGACTCTGCCTGGTTAGTTGTAGGCATCGGGTTGAATGTGCGCGGAGACGTGTCGAAGCTTGATGCGGCCCTGGCGGCAACGGCGACCAGTTTGGAGACCGCCACCGGGCGGCCCATCGATCGTGAGGCGCTCTTTATTGATGCAGTGGCGCGGCTCGAGGGGCGGCTCGGTGCCCTGGCTGAGGGGCGCTTCGATGTGGCGAACTGGCGCTCCCGCCAGCTGCTTGAGGGGTGCGAGGTCGAGCTTGAGGGCGGGGCAGGGGAGGCGATCAGCGGGCGCGTGGTGGGGCACGACGGTGCCTCGGGGGCCCTGATTCTGAGCGTGGACGGCACGGAGCGTGCCATTTTGGCGGGCGAGGTGACCAAGGTCGTGCGGATCGCCATCCCGTAGCGGGTACCATCTCCTTCTAAGGGAGGGGTAATGCCCAGCTTTCGGAACCCGTTCAAACGCCGCAAGGCGACCCCCGGAGCCGAGCCCGATTTGTGGGTCCGGTGCCCCGGGTGCACAGAGCTCCTCTTCAAGAAGACCTTGGAGAAGAGCCTTCAGGTCTGCTCGGCGTGCGGCCATCACTTCCGCGTGCCCGCCCGCGAGCGCATTGCGCAGCTGGTCGACGAGGGCACCTTCGTTGAGGCCGACGCCAGCCTGATCTCGCTCGACCCGATCGTCTTCACCGACTCCAAGGGGTACCCCGAGCGGGCCGCCGCCGCCCGCGCCACCACCGGCGAGCGCGACGCCGCCATCCGCGGCACCGCCCTCATTGGTGGCATCGAGGTTTCCCTCGTCGCCATGGACTTCTTCTTTATGGGTGGCTCGATGGGCTCAGTCGTGGGCGAGAAGGTCGCCCGCGCCGCCGAACTCGCCACCGCCCGCCGCCTTCCGCTGGTGATCGTTTCGGCATCGGGCGGCGCCCGCATGCAAGAGGGGACCTACGCCCTGATGCAGCTGCCAAAAACCCTCGCCGCCATCGCGCGACTGAAGTTGAGCGGCGGCACCTTTATTAGCGTGTTGACCGACCCAACCACCGGCGGCACCATCGCCTCATTCGGCGCCCTCGGCGACCTGAACGTTGCCGAACCGAATGCACTCATCGGTTTCAGCGGCGCGCGCGTCTCTGCTGGCACCATCGGTGACGAACTTCCGGTTGGCTTCCAGCGCAGCGAGTTCTTG
>Ga0222712_10003373_pt1 | contig 17456 bp, 6 predicted proteins | sample C33_657DmetaG_FD_165043 | JGI IMG/M metagenome (GOLD analysis project Ga0222712, IMG submission 165043) | Estuarine water microbial communities from San Francisco Bay, California, United States - C33_657D | ecosystem: Environmental > Aquatic > Marine > Unclassified | place: USA: California...
TAACAGTACTGTTTCTGTTCCTGTTACAGCTACTCCTGCGGATGCTGAGTCGGTTGTTGCTGTTACTGGTAACTCTGCTTTGCGTACTGGTGTCAACACTGTTTCTATCCTGGTTACTGCTCCTAGTGGTGCTAAGAAGACTTACACAGTGACTGTTACTGTTTTGAAGTCAAGTAACACTGCTTTGAATTCGTTGACTGTTAATGGTTCGGCTGTTGTTGCTGGTGCTACGGTGACTTTGGCTCCGCGTACTGTTTCTGCTGTTGTGAAGGCTGTTACTGCTGATCCTGAGGCTACTGTTGCTGTTTCTGGTGCTTCTGGTTTGGTTTCTGGTGCTAACACTGCTTCGGTTACTGTTACTGCTGCTGATGGTTCTACTAGAAGAGTTGAGTTCACTTTGTATGTCACTCCGCTTTCTAGTGACAACACTTTGAAGTCGTTGACTGTTAATGGTTCGGCTTATGTAGCGGATAGCACTGTTGAGTTGCCTTTGGGTACTGCTTCGGTTGCTGTTGTTGCTGTGGCTAATGATGCTTCAGCTAGCGTTGAGATCACTGGTAACACTGCTTTGACTGGTGGTTTGAACACTGTTTCCGTCAAGGTAACTGCTGCTAATGGTGATGTCCGCACTTACACTGCGAAGGTTAATGTTCCGGTTCGTAGTTCTAACGCCAACATTTCTACTGTTGCTGGAACCTGGACTATCAATGGTGTTGATGTTGCTGGTCAAGCTTCGGATGCTGTTGCAGTTGAACTACCAGCTGGAACCAACGCAATCAGCGCAACCGCAAAGACCGAGCACCCAAGAGCCACAATGGCTATTTCGGGTGTCACTGCCTTACTTCCTGGTCTAAATACCGTGACCTTCACTGTTACCGCTGAAAACGGCACAACTACCCAGACCTACACCAGAACCGTCAAGGTCAAGGAGCGCTCCAGCAATACCAGGCTGACCTCACTGACTGTGGGTGGGGAATTGGTCGTCGACAAGGGAACAGTTACCCTGCCAGCTGGATCAAACCGTGTTTCAGTGATCCCGGTTCTTGAATCCGAAGAGGCCAGATTCACTGTAATTGGGAACACAGGCCTGATTGAGGGTACTAACGTGCTCCAGGTAGTCGTAACCGCCCCTAGCGGAGCTACTTCGACCACAACTGTCAATGTTGTGGTCCTTGGGCAGCCTTCAGATACCGGTTTGGGCGTATTTACGGTCAATGGAGTGGCAGTTACTGACGGATCAACCATCAATTTGGCGGCTGGAACCACCAGAATCCACCTTTCGGCTGTGGCCAATGACCCTCAGGCTTCGGTCTCAGTTTCAGGCAAATCTGGCCTAGTTGCAGGGTCAAATACCCTAATTGTCACAGTTACAGCACTAAGTGGCGCTACGGCAACTCACACGATTACACTTATGGTAGGCAACTAAAGAGGATAAACAATGGAAATATCGACAAAAAAGGCTCGTAAATCGGGTCTATTCAGGTTTAACGCTATTTTGGCGACCCTGTTACTTGTCTTGCTGCCAAGTACCGGTTTCTCCAACTTCGCTACTGCCGCCAGAGCTGAGATCACATCCGAGTTCTCAAACGATACCTCTTTAAGGACTTTTACGGTTGATGGAGTTGCCATTGTCTCCGAAAACCAAGTAATTAACATCGCTCAGGGTAGAACATCAGTTCCAGTTGCCGTTGAAACTAATGAACCTAACGCTGTAGCAACCGTTACCGGTAACACAAACCTGGTTGGTGGCAATAACACAATCACCGTTACCGTTGAAGCTGACGACGGTACGATCAAAATTTACACAGTAACTGTTGTCGTAGCGGTTCCATCGAGTGATAAAACCCTATCCTCGGTGAAAATCAATGATGTTGCTTTCACTGATTACGTTTCCGGGACTGGAGTATTCAATGCTCCTTACGGAACCACCGAAGTTACCGTTGTTGCTCTAGCTAACAGCGGCGCTGCAACAGTTTCTGTTTCTGGTACCACCAATCTAACTTCTGGTAGTAACACTGTGACAATCCACGTGGTTGCTGAAAATGGAACCAGCACCGACTACACGTTCTCGGTAAATGTTGCTGCTGCTAACACAAACACTAATCTTTCAACTTTCAAGGTAAATGGTTCAACCACAACCTCTGGAAGCACCATTGAGCTGCCTTTCGGAACTTCAGCGGTAACCGTTGAAGCAGACACCGAGGCAACCACTTCTACTTTCTCAATCAGTGGAGCTAGCGGGCTTTCTACTGGAAACAACACTTTGACTGTTTCTGTTACAGCCCAATCCGGTGCCACAGCTACTTACACAGTTACCTTGAAAGTCTTGGCGGCTTCTTCAAACAAGACCATTTCTGGCATCACTGTCAACGGTGAGACTGTTGCCGATAACGCGATCACACTTCCTATCGGAACTACAACCGCTGCGGTATTGGTAACTCTGGACAGCGCTTTCGCTTCTTACACAATTTCTGGGAACGACACAGTATCTGCCGGTACCAACACCAGAACCATTACTGTTACTGCCCAGGACGGCTCTACTGCTGACACCACTTTGACCATTACAGTTTTGGCGGTTGATGAGGACAACAGCCTCGGCAGCATTACTGTCGACGGCAGCGCGGTTCTTGCTAACGGCACTGTAAACAAGCCTTTCGGCACTACCTCAGTAGACGTTGTGGCGACCGCTTCCAGCGCCAAGGCAACGGTTGTGGTATCTGGTCAGACCGAACTTGAATCAGGCAACAACGTAGTAAACATCGCGATCACCTCTGAAGCCGGTGTTACAGCAACCTACAGCTTCACAGTTGTCGTTGCTAAGTCGAGCAACACCAATGTGACCTCAATCGTGGTTGACAACACCAACGTGACTTCTTCGAAGACTCTAACCACTGGTTTCGGTGCTACTTCGGTAACTGTTGCTGTGGTAACTGAGGATGCAAACGCCACTTACTCGGTTTCTGGTAACACTGGCCTAAACGGTGGTGCTAACAATGTAACCATTACTGTTACTGCAGCTGACACCACAACTACCCAGAACTACGTAGTTGTTGTAACCGTCCCGGTTGCCTCGGCTGATGCCACTTTGAAGACACTAAAGGTTGACAATGTTGCTGTTACTTCTGGTGACACAATCTCGAAGCCAAACGGCACCACTTCGGTAGCGATTATCGCTGAGACAAATGACACCAATGCTGATGTGGTTGTCTCTGGAGACACCGGGCTGGAATCGGGTCTAAACACAGTTTCCATTGCTGTTACTGCTGAAAACGGTGACGTAGCAACCTACACCTTGACCATCAACGTCGCTCAGTCCAGCAACACCAATGTGACCTCAATCGTGGTTGACAACACCAACGTGACTTCTTCGAAGGCTCTAACCACTGGTTTCGGTGCTACTTCGGTAACTGTCGCAGTTGTCACTGAAGATCCAAACGCAACTTTCGAAGTAACAGGTAATACCGGACTAAACGGTGGTGCTAACAACGTAACCATTACTGTTACTGCAGCTGACACCACAACTACCCAGAACTACGTAGTTGTTGTAACCGTCCCGGTTGCCTCAGCTGATGCCACTTTGAAGACACTGAAGGTTGACAATGTTGCTGTAACAGCTGGTGACACGATCTCGAAGCCAAATGGAACTACATCTGTGGTGATCGCCGCTACACCAAACAGCGAACAAGCAGACGTGATTGTTTCAGGTAACACTGATTTGAACCCTGGCTTGAACACTGTGAACATCACAGTAACTGCTGAAAACGGTGACGTAGCAACCTACACATTGACCATCAATGTTGCTAAGTCAAGCAACACAGCTGTTACTTCCATCTTGGTGGACAACAACGATGTGACTTTGTCAAAGACATACACCACTGACTTCGGAGCCACTTCCGTAACTGTTTCAGCTGTTACCGCTGATGCAGATGCAACCTACGAAGTTACCGGTGCAACTGACCTTGAGGCTGGTCCTAACACAGTAACCGTTACTGTTACTGCTGCTGACACCACCACCACACAGTCATACAACCTAACCGTTACTGTTCCAGTTCCTTCAGCAGATGCAACACTGAAGACCTTGACAGTTGATGGTGCCGCCGTATCTGCCGGTGGTTCAGTTTCTAAGCCATACGGAACAACTTCAGTTACAGTGCTTGCTACTGCTAACAGCGATCAGGCTGATGTTGTAGTTTCGGGTGACACTAACCTGGACTCTGGAGCTAACGTCGTAAACATTGCGGTTACAGCTGAAAACGGTGATGTTGCAACCTACACAGTCACCGTCAACATCGCTGCTTCATCAGACACATCTTTGGCTTCTATTCTTGCCAACGGTCAGGCAGTAGTTGTGAATGGAACTCTTGAAGTTTCAGCAGGTACGACCAGCGTTTTGGTTGTAGCCCTGGCTAACGATCCTGATGCCACCGTTGATGTTTCTGGAAACACTGCTCTAAACCCAGGTAACAACGAAATTTCGATCTTGGTAACTGCTGCCGATGGCACTGAAGAGACCTTCACCTTCACCGTAAAGGTGCAGCAGCTATCTTCCAACGTTGAGCTTTCAGTCTTCACAATTAACGGTCTTGACGTTCTTGGTAAAGCAACTCTTTCAGTAGGTAACAGCGTCGACGATGCTCTAGTTATTGCCCAGACTGATTCACCTAACGCTACCTACGCTGTGATAACTGACACTGCTCTTGCAGTTGGTGAGAACACAATCACAGTTCGAGTTACTGCTGAGAATGGCACCCAGGCCGACTACACAGTAGTTGTCACCCGTGCAGAGCCACTTTCATCGAACACTGAATTGACCAGCATCACCATTGGATCAACCGAAGTCACAGTGGGCGGAACCTACCAGGCGCCTGCAGGAACCACCGAAGTTACTGTTGATGTTGTAACTGCTGATGCTAGGTCAACTGCAGTTGTCAACGGTAACACCGGTCTAAAAGTTGGAACTAACACCGTAAACGTTGTGGTTACAGCTGAAAACGGTGACTCAGAGATCTTCAGCTTCACTGTAAATGTCTCGAAGTCGAACAACACAAGCCTTACTGACATTTTGGTAAATGGTACCTCAGTTGGTTTGGTGGACCCAAGCGCAACTGTAGCTTCGTCTGCTTCTGAGGCGTCAGTTGTTGCGATTGTCGCTGACCCTGAGGCGGGCTACCTAGTAACCGGCCCACAGACGCTTGCTTACGGCGCTAACGAATTCGTCATCACCGTTACTGCTGCTGACGGAGTCACTACTGCTGAATACACCGTTACTGTTACTAGAACTCCACTGTCAGCCAACACTGATCTTGGCACTTTGACTGTAAACGGAACAACTATTGCTCTTGAAGCTACTTTCGAGGTTGACCCCGGTATCACTAGTGTGACTGTTGTCGCTACCGCAGCCGACACAGACGCATCTGCCACTGTTTCGGGTAACACTAACCTGATTGCTGGTGAAAACACAGTCACAGTAACTGTTACTGCTGCTGACGGAACCACCACCGCTGAATACACCTTTATTGTGTTCGTAAAGAGCCTCTCTAACGACACCACACTGAAGACCTTCACACTTGACGGTGGAGATGTTGATGGTGGAGACACTAAGACTCTTGATGGAACTAAGGACTACGTAACCGTTATCGCTGTTGCTAACGATGGCAATGCTTCCGTGAACATTGCTGGTACCACTGACCTAGTCTTTGGTAGCAACGATGTGACCGTTACTGTGACTGCAGAAGATGGAACTGTAATGGTCTACACCATTACAGTTATCTACCCGAACATCAGAAACGTTAATGTCTCGAGCTTCACAGTAAATTCTGATGAGGTTGTCAACGGTCAGACTGTTGAACTTGAGCCATACACCACTGAAGTCGAGATCTATGTAGAGCTAGAGGACCCTGCTGCGACATTCGAAATCAGCGGTGGAACTGACTTGCAGCCAGGCGAAAACACCTTGACCCTAAGCATTACTGCTGTTGATGGTGAGACCACTGCTGAGATTAACGTAATCCTGATGGTCGCGCTCGGTAACAACATCGAGCTAGCTACCTTCCAGATCAACGGCGAGAACTTCTCTGACGGAGACACTCTAGAACTAGACCCTTACACAACTGAAGTTGAAGTCACCGCTGAGGCAGTTGACCCAGATGCAACAGTTGTTATTGCTGGTGAAACTGAACTTAGTGCCGGCGAGAGCGACCTAACCGTTACTGTTACTGCTCCAGACGGAACTGTAATGGTCTACACCGTGCTACTAATTGTTGCCGAGGGTAACAATGTTGAACTAGCTACCTTCCAGGTAAACGGTAACGATGTAGCGGACGGTGACATTACTGACATCGAACCTTACTCAACTGAGGTTGAAGTTACTATCGAGACTGTTGACCCTGAGGCAACCTACGAAATCATGGGTGACACAGACCTAGTTCAGGGTGAAAACACCTTGACTGTTTACGTAACTGCAGCCAACGGCATCGACATTGCTGATTACACCGTGACCTTAAATGTCTTGCTAGGTAACGACGTTACTGTTACTGAGATCACAATCGATGGCAATGTTGTTGCTGATGGTGACTCGCTAGATGTTGAGAATGGAACCACTGAGGTTGCAGTTCTCGCCACCACTACTGACCCGCTAGCTACCTACGCAGTTACCGGTGGAACCAATCTGATTACCGGTGAGAACGCTGTTGTGGTTACCGTTACCGCTCAGGATGGCACGACTGCTGAATACACAATCACTGTTGTTGTGCTTCCTAGCAGCGACACCAGCTTGAGTGCACTATCGGTTGATGGTGTTGACGTGGTTGATGGTGAAACTCTAGATCTTGCCTACGGAACTACCGAGGTTCAGGTTATTGCTACTGCTACTGATGCGGATGCAACTGTTGAAGTTAGCGGTACAACTGACCTAGCCCCAGGTGAGAACCTCTTGGTAATTTCTGTTACTGCAGCTGACGGTGAAACCGTATTCGAATACACCATTACTTTAATGGTTGCTTTGAACAGTGACACCAGCTTGGCTACTTTCCAGGTAAATGGTACTGATGTTCAAGATGGTGAGGTTATTGACCTTCCGCCTTACACCACCGATGCCGAGATTACCGCTGAAGCAACCGATGGTGATGCAACAGTTGAAATCGAAGGTGGCTCAGAACTTGTTTCTGGTGAGAACCAGGTTGCAATTACTGTTACCGCAGCTAACGGCTATGACTCATACACCTACACTTTGACACTGGTTGTCGCACTGGGTAACGATGTAACGTTGACAAGCTGGACTGTAAACGGTGACGATGCAGCCGATGGTGAAACATTGGTTCTTGCACCTAGAACCGAAGTTCTAGAGGTTCTAGTTGAAACCACAGACCCAGACGCAACCTATGCTGTTGCTGGTGCTGATGTTCTTGAGGTAGGCGAAAACGTAGTTACTGTAACTGTTACCGCAGCTGACCAGTCAACTAGCGTTACCTACACTGTTACTCTGATCCTCAGAAGCTCGGATGTGAGCCTTGCTGAGTTCACAGTAAATGGTTCACCGGTTGAAGATGGCGACTACTTCGAACTACCTATCGGTACTACCGATACTGAAGTTGCTGTAGTTACTAGCGATGAGCTAGCTACATTCGAAATTGAAGGTGGAACCGGTCTTGAGGCTGGAGAGAACACCCTAACCGTTACCGTTACTGCAGCCGATGAGGAAACACAGGGAGTCTACACAGTTACCCTGTTCGTCTTGCTAAACAACGACACCTCGCTAGCTACCTTCACCGTAAATGGTGATCCGGTTGAGGATGGTACCGACATCGAGTTGCCTCCATACACTGACGCGGTTGACGTTGTTGCCGAAGCTACTGACGGGGATGCCAATGTTGACATCGCTGGTGCAGACGGCCTGGTAGCCGGAGCTAACGAACTTGTGGTAACTGTTACTGCTGCTGACGGTGAGACTGTCCAGGTTTACGTAGTCAGCATCTTCGTTGAGATCTCAACTGAGACTGGCTTGTCAGAGCTTTCAGTCAATGGTGAGACTGCGATTGACGGCGATGTTATCTTGAGCACCGACCTAGAGCTAACTGAAGTTGATGTTTCCGTTACTGCGATCGATGAGAACGCAGTTGTTGACATCGTCGGTGGTACCGATCTAGTACTGGGTGACAACCTAATCACTATTACTGTTACTGCTCCTAGCGGCGATGTTCGTGTCTACACAGTTACCTTCCGTCTCGGAGGTCTACCTGGTAACGCTAAGTTGAAGAGCCTAAACGTTGGTGGAACCTCAATCAGCCTGACCGCTACTGAACCTTCAGTGACTCTTGCTGCTGGTTCCAAGTCAGTTGCTGTGATCGCTGCTCCTGAGGATGAGGCTGCAACGGTTGCAATTACTGGAAACAAGCTTTTGGTAACCGGTGCTAACACAGTAACTGTGAGGGTAACCGCAACCGATGGTAAGACAGTTCGTGACTACGTGGTGACAGTTAACGTCCCTGCACTTTCATCGAACAGCAACATCAGTTCACTGAAGGTCAACAATGCGACCGCGACAGCTGGTTCAACTATTAACCTGCCTGCCGGTACCCGCTTCGCTGAAATCCTTGCTGTGCCAGAGGACTCAAGTTCGAGCGTGCTTTACACCGGTAACAAGGATCTAGTTGCAGGACCAAACACAGTAACTGTGAAGGTTACTGCTGCAAACGGAACCTTCACCGAGTACACATTGACCTTGACCGTCGAAACACTCTCGAACGACAAGAGCCTAAAGAGCTTCAGCATCGAAGGTTTCAACGTTCTAGGTAAGGGCAAGCTAACTGTGGCTTCTGGAACTAGAAAGCTTCGTGTTTCAGCACAGGTTAATAACTCCGGAGCATCGGTAAGCATTAGTGGTCGTGACATTCTGCCAGGTTCTAACAACGTTGTTGTTACAGTGACTGCGGCTGACGGCACAAGCACTACCTACACCGTGATTGTGAAGGTGAAGGCATAATGAGGAACCCAGAGACAAACAAGGGAACGATGAAAATGACAACCAAAAAGCTGATACCGCTTCTAACGGCGATGCTTCTTATGGTATTGCCGATCCAAGGCATCGGAGTAAGTGCTGCCTATGCAGACAGCGCTGACACCACATTGTCGACATTCACCATCGATGGGGAAGACGTTGAAGACGGCGACACATTGATTGTCCCGCTGGGTACGACAGCAGTTACTGTTGTGGCAACCCCTACAGACCCAGGTGCAAACGTTGAAATTACTGGTGACACCGGTCTGGAAACTTTCGATAACGATGTTGTCGTAACCGTTACTAGCTCGGATACCAATGCCACAGCTACCTACACAGTTAACGTCTATGTAACTGACAAGGCCCCAGGATTCTCAACCGATGCAACTTTGGGTCAACTAAAGGTAAACGGAACAGTTATTTCTGCAGGCTCTGTAGTTGATGTCGCAGCTCTTACCAACGCCGTAACCGTTGAAGTAACTACAACTGATGTCAACGCAACCAGCGTTGTCACCGGAGCAATCAACCTGGTAACCGGTCTGAACACCGTAACTATTGTGATTACCGCTGAAGATGGCACAACCACTCGCAGCTACACTTTCAAGGTAAACGTTGCAGCCCTGTCTGCAGACGTTGCGCTTGACCAGTTCAAGGTAAACGGACAGAACGTCAAAAACGGTGGTCGGATTTACCTAGACCCAGCAACCGCTTCGGTTTCGGTAATTGCCACACCATCTGATCCTTCAGCTTCGGTTGTTGTAACGGGCTCAACTGGCCTTAACTCTGGTGCAAACACTTTGACTGTCACTGTAACTGCTCCATCTGGTGCGACAGCTACCTACACAGTTACCCTTAATGTCCAGGTGCCTTCTAGCATTAGCAGCCTTGTAGTTCTAAAGGTTTCTGGAGCTAGAATCTCTAACGAGTCGACTGTAATTGTTCCAGCTGGTACTAGTGCGGTATCAGTTACAGCTATTCCTAGCGACGTAGCTGCTTCAGTTACCATTACTGGAAACACTGACCTTCAAATCGGTGACAACACTCTTACTGTTCTGGTAACTGCTGAAGATGGTTCGACTTCTACCTACACTGCTACTTTGCGAGTATTGGAGAATGACGACACTTCTCTGGCTGTATTCCAGTACGACGGCAGTGATGTTGCTGACGGCGATGTATTTGATCTTGAATACGGTACCGAGAGTGTAGAAATCACTGCAGAGACTACAACCAACCTTTCAACCGTTGAGATTCTCGGTGCGGATGCACTGGTAGTTGGTAAGAACACCGTTCGCATCGTTGTAACTGCGCAGGATGAATCGGTAAAGACTTATCGGCTATTCTTCAATGTTGCTGCCAACACCGACACAACTCTTGAGAGCGTTACCGTAGCTGGTCAGGATGCTACCGGTGGCGATGTAACCGTACCTTTCGGCACTCGTGGCGTGAGCGTAGTTCCTGTAACTACCGATCCTTTTGCGACTTTCACTATTGATGGAAACGTAGATCTTCAGACCGGTGATAACACCGTAACCATTACTGTTACCGCAGCTGATGGCGAGACAACCGAAGACATCACCATCACAGTAACTGTTGCTGAGCAGGTGCTCAGTGATGACACCAGTCTTGAGTCAGTAACCGTTGGCGGCCAGGATGCTACCGGTGGATCTGTGACGCTACCTGCTGGTACTCGTGCAGCAGCTGTTATCGCGATTACAACCGACCCATTCGCTTCCTACACTGTTGAGGGAAACACCGATCTTCAGCCTGGTGAGAACACAGTTACTATTTCTGTTACTGCAGCTGATGGCGAAACCATTGAAGACATTGACATCACTGTGACGGTAGAGGAAGTCATCCTCAGCGATGACACCAGCGTTGAGTTATTCCAGGTCAATGGCCAGGATCTTGAAGATGGCGGCGAACTTACCCTGCCTGCTGGTTCTACCAGAGTCAATGTAAAGGTTGTTACTACCGACCCAACCGCAACCTACTTGGTTGAGGGTGACGGACGCGAGACCCCACTAGCTGAGGGTTCAAGTGAACTTGTTGTCACTGTTACCGCAGCCAACGGTGACACTGCTACCTACACCATTGCACTAACTGTTCTAGCCATCAGCGAGAATGCTGACCTAGCTGAGGAAGATGCAGTGACCGTAAACGGTGAAGTTGTTGACGCTGAGAAGATCAACAATCCAACTGGATACGTAAGCGTTCCGCTAACTACAACCTCAGTCTCTATTTCAGCTAACGCTGCTGACGTCATGGCTGATGTCTTCGTAGCAGGAAAGACTGTCTTGCCTGGCAAGAGCAGACTGTTCAGCGTTGAGCGTGGAGTAAACGACATTGAGATTAAGGTCATCCCTCAGGCTGGTGAAGAATTTGTCAAGACCTACACATTGAAGATCTACGTTGGTGGTGCTGACGGAAGCCTGAAGACTGTAAAGGTTAACAACACAGCAGTTACTTTCGACGGTGACACAGCTACTTTGACTCCAAAGCTTGCTAACGGTACCGCTACCGCAACTATTTTTGTTGATCCAACTGTTGCCCTAGGCACCGAGAGTACTCCTGGTACCAAGATTGAAATTGATGGTGCTGAGCCGGGTGCTAACGCGAACACCTTTGTAGTTTCTGGATTGGAAACTGGTGACAACTCATTCTCGATTGTGATTACTCCTGGTGACACAACTGCTGAGCAGGTGACTTGGAACCTTGTAATCCCGGTTCTAGAATCAAGCGACAAGAGACTGAAGACCTTCTTGGTTGATGGCATTGCCAGAGTCCCAGGTAGCACCATTGTTCTTCCTAAGGGAACTACATCGGCTGAGCTAGATGGTGAGACAGAGTCGGAAGTTGCCACTTACGAAGTTGAGGGCGGCGATGAGCTGCTAGTTGGTGTCAACACCTTGAAGATCACAGTTACTGCTGAAGACCAGTCAACTCAGGTCTACACCGTAACCGCTTTGGTTCCATCCACAGTGGATGTAATCGTGGTTGGATTCCCTAAGGCAGGTGTTCTAACAGTTGATGCTAAGAGCAACGCTGCTGGTAACAAGGTGCTGGTAACAGAGATCAAGAAGATAGCCAAGAAGAAGGTTATTTTGGTTCAGGTTACTAACAACTTCCTGCTTCCAAAGGAAAAGGCAGCTGCTGGTGTGACCCGCGCCCAGAACATTACTAAGCTGCTCCAAGGAGCTAAGTTTGTAGTTCCTGGTCCTGGTATCACAACCAAGTACGAGATCACCACCACCCCGAAGAACACCAAGGGTGCGACAGTGACCATCTACTACTTCTAAAAGTATTTAGCTAATAAAACCCCCGAGATTCTCGGGGGTTTTTTAGTTCTGGAAGCCGGCGGTTATTTTGATTGCTTGACTGGTACCCGGTAGGTAAACCTTGGTCACCTTTTTAGGGGTTATCCCTGCAGTTTTCATGGTTTGCAGTATTTGTTTGATTTTGCCCTCGGCTTGGGAGCGGCTTACTGATTGGGCAATACCAAAGGTTATTTCAATCTTTCTGGTGCCTTTTAGCTTGGCTGTGAGGTCTTTTAGCGGCTTTGCTGAGGTGGTTTTTAGCTTCAAGGAATTGTATTCATACTGCAGAGTCACTCTGGAACTCTTGTTGGATAGCAGATAGACCTGAACTTTACCGGTGTTGGTGTGGAGACTGTTTGCTGATGTTATTGAGTATTCGAGAGTGTTTAGGCCGGCTTTCAACGGTAATTGGGTCAGGTCAGCGGTTGCATCCGACTGGGATGGATTAACTGTTATTACAGCATCAAAGAGCTCCGGAGCTAGGTAGATCACCTGCCCAGGTTTGTAGTAGCTGCCATTTACAGTGACGTTGGCGATGGTTGTGTCCCAGGGGACAACTAGAGATGAGAGTATTGCGCTCTCTTCGGTGAACCGATTGTAAGCGTTTCGCTGGGCTGCTTGAGCTTGTGAAGAACCAAAACTAAACCGATCTTTATCTATGGCTGCTGAAATGGCTGTTCCTACCCGGTTGGTGTATTCATAGAGGTTGAGGGTGGGAACCAGGTGAGCGAGTTTTGCTAAGTTCTGCATGTAAAGCTCTGTGCAGTCAGTCGAACCTAAACATTTATTAGGCAGCATCGATCTAAAACTGAAGTAGTCGTAGTTACCGCCCCAGGTCTGGTCAACTCCCCACGGCAGCAGAGACACCTTTCCTTCGTTATCAAAGTTGACAAAGTAGTTGTTGTTATTCAGCAGGTAACCATCCCAGTGGCCACTGAATATTTCTACCGCCCAACTTCTGGTGATCTGGTCCATGTCAGCTCTTTGGCTTATTTCATTCCACCACTGGTCACCGCGCAGTTGATTCAGGGACATAAACTCAGATAAATCACTGGTGTCAACTGGATCCCCAGTTTCTACTTTGAATTGCCAGTCCGAACCAACATTGAAATCAGGGAAGTAAGGTAGGGCACCTTTATAAAGGTGTTTGCTGGAGACATTCCAGCGCTTTAGCATACGGTCATCGAGCGTTTCAACATTGAGGTGGAGTCCGTAGTCAACACCATTCAGTGACACGCCGGTGTATCCGGTTCTAGGAGCAGGGACCCCGAAGGAGCGCATGATTTTGTAGGTCATTACTTCGTGCATGTAGCTGGAATCCTGAACCATGTTGTTCAAAGTTAGTTTTTCAACTCCAAGCAATGTCTGTTCTGGTACGAAGGCATCCATCTTGATCTTGAAACCGGCCTTGCCATTGATGTCTCGCCAAGATCCCCAAGCTCCTTTGAGGTGAACTCCGACCTTATAGGGGCCGTATCGCTTACCCGCTATGGTCGCGCTCATGCGGGTTTCCCGCCAGTCACCCTCGTTGTCCCAGCTCACGTTAGGGAATTGGAGGGAGTTGTAGTCAGACCAGGTCATCTGCAGCGAGATGTTATCTACTCTGGTCGGATTAAACATTACGGCAGCCGCATCGGTGCCTTCAACAGCACTGAAGGCTGCCTGAGCCGGTGCTGGAAGCCCAAACAGGGCTAAACCGGACAGGGCAAAGAAGGCTACAAGCCTTGCCTTTCCGGTGGTTTTCATAATTAGAGCCTACCTTTAGGCTCATATGTAGAGAAAGTAGGTATCTCCATGCGGGGCGTAAAACTAAGCCGGGTTAGTGCTGTATTGCTCAGCCTCGGTCTAACTTTTAGCTTCGTGAATGCAGCTGGTGCGGTTGATTCGGATTGCATGCCAACCCCAACCCTCAGCCAGGCTAAGCAGATCACCAACCAGAGTCTAGGTTCAGGAGTTACCGCTAAGGCTTGGAGGTGGTATCCAGGATCTGACGCGAGGCTGTCTTGGCTTTCACCGTTAGGCACCAAAGTTTCGGTGGCCTCTGGGAACCTGCGGAATATTGATCTTGGGATTGTCTATGCGAATCTTCCGAGAACCCAAAACCTAGACATGCTCTCAAACACCTCTTTTTCGGCCCTAGCCACAGTCAACGGCGACTATTTGGATAGCTATGGGCCGTGGAATTCTATGATCACCGGTGGCGACATGATCTATGCACCGACTGGAAGCTCTGGCGTCTTAGGCATGGTTGAGCACCAGGTAAACCCAACCAAGGGTTATCGCAGCACTGGAACAATCACTGTCGGCTCTTCGGTTTTTAGAGTCACCGGTGTGAACCAGCTAAAGCCAGGGGCTGAGTCGGTGGTGCTCTATCGAAACAACTTTATCTATGCACTGCCACCTAAAGGCGATGCCACCTTTGTCTTCAAAAACAGCAAGCTGATCAAGGTTTACCCTTACGGGCGAGCTGTGGCCAAGTCAGTCGGTACGGTGGTTCAGGTTAGGGGAACGCTGGCTGCGAAAGTAAGAAAACTGCTGGTCAATTCCAAAGTGAAGTTTTCTTTACCGGAAGCGCCTAAGACTGAAACCAGGTTGGTCGCAGACACTCTGCGGACAGTAGGTTCTGTTTCAAGTAACAGCAACACCCTGACCTTTGACTCACTGAACTACAACATGCTGAGTGCAACTGGGGCAACGCTTTTCGATAACAACTTCTCAGAGGTGACCAGAGCCGGGAAGATTACCCTTCGTATCCTTCCGGATACTCTGGGACGACTTGTCGTGAAGAATGTCTATCGCCAGGGTTACTTCACCAGAGTGGACTCTGGTGGTTTTATTGTTCAAGCCAACGGTGAGGCTGCTGTTGCTGCGGCTAGGTTCAAAGCCGGGGACATCGTCACCATTTCAAGGTCCTATAAATCCAGCAGCCAAGCTAAATTCATTAACGCTGCTGGACGCGGGGCAAGGATGGTTCAGGGCGGCAAGTTTGTTTGGATCTGCGGTCAGCACCGCAGCGACTATAGACCCAGAACAGCTATCGGTTGGAATGAAGATGGCCAGATTTGGTTTATGACCTCAAGTCTTGGTGCTGACGCTGATGACAATGGTTTCCGTCAGGGCGGGTCAACCCCGGATCAAATGGGACACTGGTTGCAATCCCTAGGAGCCACTGAAGTAGTTCTGCTGGATGGTGGTGGTTCAACCACAATGCAGATCAGAGATCCTGAGGATGGCTGGCAGCGTTTTGATCTTCCAGATTCGGCTTGGTATCGCGGTCTAGCTAACGCGTTTACTTTGGAGTTGAAGTAGATTTCTTCGGCTTCATAATTTTGCCGGAAAGTTTGATGGCGAAAGTTCTGGTGAAGAACCGGCTGGAAATAGCAGTCAATTTGTTTAGCCCACCATCAATTACTGCGGCTCGAGGCTTAGGTTTAGCCAACTCTTTGAAGGTGGTTTCCATAACATGTTCGCGTTTACGAATAAAACGACCTAAAGCGGGGGATGAGCCACCGGCTTCAAAGAATTCAGTTTCAGTAGGACCAGGGCAGACAGTCAGAACCTTGACTCCACTCTCACGGGTTTCACCCCAGAGGGCCTCTGTGAAGGAGAGTACGAAAGCTTTAGTCGCTCCGTAGACAGCCATGTATGGTAGCGACTGAAAAGCTGCGGTTGAAGCGATGTTAATTACGATTCCGGATTTGCGCTCTAGCATCCCTGGCAAAAATTCGTGAGTCAACTCCACTAAAGTTTGAACGTTAACGGCTAGCTCATTGCGAACCCATTGAGCATCTTCTTCAGCAAAAGCAATTGTTTGTCCGAAACCAGCATTGTTGATCAGAATATCAATTTGCATGCCGCGACCTTTAATCATTCTGGCAAGCGAGGTTGCTGCATCTCTTGCACTGAGGTCTATCGGAAGTACTGATGAGGCTTTGACTCCGTATTCTGCATTGATGCGGTCAGAAAGTTCGCGTAAGCGATCAGTTCGTCTCGCCACGAGAATTACGTTGGCTCCGCGTTTGGCTAATTCCAAGGCATAGCCTTCACCCAAACCTGAGCTTGCCCCGGTGATAAGTGCTGTTTTACCTAGAAAGTCATTCATCAACTCAATTCTGCCACCTCAGCAAGTAATTTAGGCCGTCCGATTAGGCTTAGACAGGTAATTGTTTAGGAGAATTTGATGCAGAATCGTCTACAGCACTTCAGGGCAGGCCTGCTGTTGGTGCTTAGTTCAGCTTTAAGCTTCTGGGTTATCAGCTACTGGTTGCCCCTTAACGAGTATTTGGCTGCTATCGCGGATCCCAAATATGCCGACTACCTGGTTACTATTCGGGTGTTTGTTGCAACTTACCTAATCTTCTTCCTAATTACATTGGTCACCGCAGGTCTGGCTTTCACCAGAATCCCAAGAACCATCAAGTTCTATCTAGCCTTGATACCCGGCTCAACCCTCTTAGTCACCCCATTTTTACTGGCTATCCCAATTAACCTGAGGTTCCCAGAGCGTAACTACTTCGAGGTTTTCCAAGCGATGTATCGCTTATTCCGCTTTACCAAGCTGGACATCTTTATCACAGCACTGGTAATAACCCTGCTGTGTTTTGGTCTAAACCTGTTAGCCGCCCTCATGTTCAGGCGCTCCGGTGAAATAGACAAAGTGAACAAGAAGTACCAAACCCGCTACATGATCTATGCCGGTGTTGCAGTTCTTGCTTTAGTGCTTTCCGGTAGCGTCAACTACTACACCTCGTTTATTAGAGATGTTGATAGAGCTTCTTGCAAGGATTACTTAGCTTTACCGCTACCTGAGCTTGATGAAGATGTCTCAACCTTCTTAAACAACATTCAGGTTTACGGTGAACGGGCTGGTTCGGCAAAGCTACAGTCAGCATTAGTCACTTTCGCTATGACTTCGAGACAGTATTACGCAGTAATCAACAGCGAGGCTGATGATGCAACTGTTTCACAATTTGAGATAGCGGTTGCAACGGCTAAGCAGAATGTAGTTGAGCTGTGTAGTGAATTTGGTACCGACTAAAACATTTATTGGATCTGCTTGTAGGAAGACATTCATGAGTAAGTTTTGGCAGAAATGGGTTAACGCCTGGCTAGCTGTTGCACTGTTCAGTGCATTTACCGCAACTACT
>Ga0222712_10003374_pt1 | contig 17455 bp, 8 predicted proteins | sample C33_657DmetaG_FD_165043 | JGI IMG/M metagenome (GOLD analysis project Ga0222712, IMG submission 165043) | Estuarine water microbial communities from San Francisco Bay, California, United States - C33_657D | ecosystem: Environmental > Aquatic > Marine > Unclassified | place: USA: California...
CATTTTTAAAGCGGTCTAGACCATTTGTATCAGTGATGCTCAAATCACTGGCAGATTTTTCCAGTAGATTTAGAGAAGTATAATATTCAAGGCGATTTAGTCGCTGTTCCAGTTGACCGATATCGCGCATTGTATAGCGACGATTATCAATCGATTTATACTTAACGCCATAATCGGTTCTACCAACAGACTTAGCAACACTAGGTGCCAGTGAAGGGTATGGAGGAATATCTACAATCGCAATGGACAGAGCATTTTCTGGCTCTACTGGTTCAATCGGAGATAGCGAGGAAACGCCATATACAGAAGAGAATACGCCTTCATCATCCATGACAATTCTATCTTTACGTCCCAGATAATATTCAATATCTGTAGTAAATTGTTCTGTCGGGAAAGGTGTTATGATAGCTAATCCAGAGGGCCCACTCGGTGAAGAACCTACCGTAGGATTAACTGGAGCATCGGCTGGATTCGTTTTATATGTAATTGTATCGTCCCAGCGAGGACGGAAGTCCAACGTATCGCGAAGGTCATATGTTACACCGGAAGTTGTAGAGGTGTAAATGGGAATTTCTTCCGTGCGAATTTTACCGGCTGGGGTAGTCTCATCGTCAACGGGATATGAATCGACGGTGTAGAAGTTGTATACTGTCGATGGATTACCGCCATGACTAAAATAGTCAAATGTCACAACCAACTTTTTGTCAGTTAGTGTAAGACTTGCGCCTGGTTTTTTAACAATTCTGGCGTTTGCGTAGAAGCCATCTCGTTGTCCAGTATCGAAATTGAACAGTGAAGTTACATCTGTTCCGCTTGTCTGAATATCTGCCGCTTCCTCATCGAAATCGCCAATCTTGACCGAGCGAAGTTTGTAACCATCGGACGCACCAAGATTATATGTGCCGGTAGTATTGCTACTTGCATTGGTATCTAGAACAACTACTGCACTTTCTTTAAGTTCCTTAGTTACCTTATTTGCACCCGCAACTTGTACCTTACAGTGGACGCGAATGTTTGTAGCCGCGTTGATTGCTCCGGGAAAAGTTATTGTAATCTGTGAACCAGTATTTGTTACTGTCACATTCGCAGTTGATTGCAGATTTAAAACGGAGCCGATTTCATATGCAACATTGTTGATATTGCAAGGCGCTTTTGTAGTGATAATAATATTATCAAGAATTTCCGTGTTAGTCAGTGTTCCAACTGTAAACGGAAAACTCTCAGATGAACTCACCGAGAATGTAATGGTGTTACTGCTATCAATAGTGTCATCAAACTGTTTGTTGTAGACAAAACTATTGTCAACTGAAACAGGATTTGTAGTCTTCAATGCTCTAGCAGGAAACTTGAAAAGAAGGCTGTTGAACTTACTCTCGTATAGGTATGCTTTACTATCTACGAGAACAACGTTCGCGTGTCCATCGGCAGTGGTATCGTAGTAAACGCCCTCAACATTTTCGAAGTTGTATGAAGATGCCATTTGAATATCGTAGAGATACATACGATACTGGGTGTCATATACACCAGGTGTACCAGCCTCATGAACAATATGGCGAACTCTAGCTGTACCGATTTGCGAACCGGGTGCTCCAGTGAGAGATTGTGTGCCACCAGTCGGGGAATCAGAAGTACCAATTGCATTCGCTGCGGTACCACGAAGCGATACAGTATCACCCGCTGCGATATCCCAGTTACCGCAGAAGTTGTCAACTAAAATGTAGTTACCAAATGCAGTAGAAATAGGAACTTCGTTAATGACTTTTGTTGTATTACCTTTAGGGACAACAATATATTCTGTCTGTCTAGTTTCGTATGCATAACCACGAACGTATGCTTTACCCGCTTCAATACCAATTGCGAGAAGTGTCTCATCGCCGCCTGCTGCCGGATTTCCTGCATCATATGGTATTAGACCGTTGTTGCTTCCAGTGTCAAGATGTTCTTTGATTAAAATAGGGAACGCTTTTACAGTATAGTTGCCAGATTCGTCGTAAGTGCGCTTTGCAAGATTACGGCCAAGGTCGGCATAAACTCGGTCTTCGCTCATAACATTTTGTAACGCACCAGCGACAATCGTTAAATATTCTGAGAAGTCATCTGAAGGAGTTTCATCTAGTGCATATTTTACCAGAGAAGCAGTAGTCACATATCTGTCGGCACCAGGCGCTGCGTAGTTGAATGTGCCTTGTGCTGGATCTAAAAGATTAGGGTCAGTTTCATGAGTGACGATACTTTCTACAATCTCAAAACCAATTCTAAAATATGGATATGCATTATATTTTAGTAGTTCAAGAGTGGTTTTAGTAAAAGGAAGAAACTTACCGTCTAGGAAAATAATACCATTATCTAGAGTTACGAATGATCCTCTACCATAATAGTAATTACCTTCTTCAAAAGTATTGTCTACTACAAATGTGTCGGCAACTTGCAGGTCACCGGTTTCAGATTCGATTACGCGAAGTGTTTCACTTGGGGAAAAGTGAACCGCATCTGTAGAACCATCGCCCGTAAGATATCTCAAATAAAGTGTATTAAGATTTGGTGAGTCGGCTTCCGACCCGCCGATGGCATGGATAATTTCGGCTTGTATCGATGATGTTAGACCAATAACTTTGGCACCAACGTAATCTTCAATATTTTCAATCAAAAATCCAGAAGCATCTTCGTCAAGAACTTTGATGAAATCTCGTGCAGTGTCAAGTTTGAACTCGCAGCCTGCAACTACAGAACCATTTTTAAAAACATGGTTACCAAATTTTCCAACCTGGTCTTGAAGAATAGATTGAAGTTGCGTTAGTTCTCTTGCCTGAACAGCATAACCTGGCTTGAACAGAATTCTATTATAATTATTTGCAATCGCATCCGCAGCGTCATCATAATACGGGGATACATTTAAGTCCAATGCCATGTGTAACTTCTCTCTTAAAAGTTAATAACTGTTCTAATCTTTTCTACTTGATCTGCTTGTCTATTAATAGGAAGACGATTTTCAATATAAAGAATTTCGCCGGTAGTATTAATAACATCAGGTTCAGTTAGACTATTTATAGTCAATCCAGTAACGCCAGTTCTATTATTTGTAAGAACGGAAGTCTCTGTAATGACAGGAATTACGGGAAGAAGATACACCTCATTAGTGGCTTCCTTAATTTGTGCCACAATAAATCTTCCGCCGCCGGCGGTCGAAATAGCATCATCGTTTGAATATGCCGTAGTATCATTGACTGTGACTGCATAACAAGTGGTGCCGGTATCTGCCATAAAATTTGACATCTCACCATTCAGTGGATTTTTAACAATACCAAGTTGACGATAATCATTATTGAAGAAGTAGTCTGTGGTATCGTTTGTTAAATTCACTGAAAGACATACTGTTTTGGCAAAAAGTTCTTTCACTGGATTTGCGCCATGTCCATAAAATGGAGACACAGTAGCCGTGGCTGTTGCACCGGAACCAAATCCTAAAATGTTGTTAAACGATACTTCTGCGAAAGTATATCCCGTGCCAGGATTCGTAACATCAACCCGCTCTATTCTACCCAATTCGTTTACAAAAGCAACTGCTTCTGCACCTGTTCCATCACCCGTTATTGTAACTAGAACGTCACCGGGTGAATAATTCTGGCCAATTTCCAGTAAATTAATTCTATCTACTGTTCCAGGAACAGCGGCGGCCTCAATACTTTCTTGAATCAGAGAAACTGGAATACTACCTAAAGATACATCTGCGGTTGCACCTGCTCCAGTTCCATTATCTACGATTTCAATATATGCAAATGAATAACCATACCCCTGATTGGTAATAGTAATGTCTGTAATTTCATCGCCCGTGACAACGGGTACTGCCGTGGCTCCTACGCCGTCACCATGAATGAGTATCGTGGGTAAATCCCCAGAATCATATCCTGCTCCGCCTGATGTCACAGTGATATCATCGATTTCACCATTGATGTCAAATAATGGAACACCCACCCCAGCCATCTTACGAACTGGAATAAAATCTGGCATAAGAAACTTTAATTGGTCAGATGCTTCCACTCTAAACATGTATTTCCATACATACCCATCTGGAAGTATGAACGCATTTGTGACATCCGTGCTATTGGGTTTATTAAAACTTGGCGCACCATCATTATTGTTCAAACATTTATATACTCTCATATCGTCGGTCAGAACATAAAAATCTTTTGCTGATAAATCATCAACATCTTCGTAGTGATCGTAAACTGTGCCAGCAACCCAATCGATACGGCGAATCATCATAACCGCATCCGAAGATCGGACACGTTTGACAAACATCATATTTCTATGTGTTCGGCTATTATAGCTCTCCGTATCAAGAGGGGTTTCTGGTGTGCCGACCACTGGCCACTCGGTAGTTTTACCGACGAACATGTAAAAGAAATCGTTCTCATTCGCTATATCGCGATAGAAGCCTCTTGCAAGTTCGTTTCTGGCCAGTGTTCTTAAAAGTATTGTCACGGGCTATAGCCTATTATTCTACAGTAACCGTCCAAGTGATTGTCATCGAGTCACCTGCGGCCTTGTTGATGACAGCAAACTCGGTGCGGCAAAGCATTGTGCCGCCGGATGCTGCATTTAGAATGCCAGCTTCTGTAACTGCACCGGTTCCGGTACCAGCTGGGAATGAAGCAACATATGCAACCGAGTTGTTAGTTACGGTTGTAGATTCTAGGGCAACACGGCCCAGCTGTGTTTCTAGCGCGGTGTCACCTGCAGCAGGGTCTGTTGTACCAGAACCGATTGCCATGTGCGACATTGCGGTAGCAGTTGCATCCTTCATACGCGAGGCGATATAGGCAAGGCCAGTATCAACAACGAGATTAGTTACGTTTAGTTCTTGCTTAAGGTTACCATTGTCATCTGTTACGACGATTGAAAGGGCGCCTTTTGCACTGAAAAAATCTTTATTAAGCATGGATAATTATACCTTCTTCTTGCGTTAAAATGAATATTCTGTGCCGACATATGTGGCGGCAGCATAATTTTCTGACCAATAATCTTGTATATTTATACTACCGGAATCACTAGTTATCGGAGTTTCTACTAGATTTTTACCAATAGTGGCTGAAACATCTTCCATGGTATGCATGGTATCTAATGCTGATTTACCAGGAACATCCATTTCCAGATTTTCGTTGACACCGTTCGGTAAACTATCGCTAGCCGCCTTATTTACCGATAATGAATTATTGTCAGAGACGAAAACGCCATCAGTCAATGTTTTTGTAAATGATGCCTCTAAAATATCGGTGGCTCTAGGATCGTCATACGGAATTGTGTATGTTGGATCAATGGAGTTGATGTTTTCGGTTACAGTTATGGTGTCATTGATAATCTTTGTGATGACCATATATGGAATACTATCACCTGAAGATACTGTTTCTGTTAGACCTTTAGCAACTTTGATTGATGCATTATCGATTGCAGATAGAATGATATCCGCCTCTGTGATAAAATCTTCGGCAAAATAATCATCCAGGATATATGGCGCTGCGGTATCAACTGTTTTATCAAGATATTTGTAGAAGTGAGATACCGAACTATCCGCCATTCCCATTGTGGATTCGCTAACAGTTCGCATAAAGCCGAAATATATGTCGTCTGTTGCGAGTGAAATATCCAGCAGTGTTTTACCGACACCCACAGTATCGATAGCATCACTGGTTATCGAAGTATCTACTACGCTCTTACCAACATTATTGATCACTTGTTCTGTGAACCCGTTACTCACATCGGATAATGTCTTACCGACATGTGATACATGCTCATCGGTAGCAAGATATGTATCATCAAGTATCTTCATAAACTCTACTGCGATATCGTAATCAATACCAAGAGTTTCGACCGCATGAAGATTTTCAACTGGGAATTCATAGAAGTGAATTGGTTGACGAGCGACTTCAAACGATGCGCCTAGTTCTAGAGTATTACGAACCAATAGTTCACTGAATACGGCCATGCCTGCTGGATGGACAGTATCCTTAACCATTGTCATCCAGTTGACAGATGGCACCTTGGAACGAAGAACATATGAATAGTTTTGGTAATAATAGTTGTCTTGTAGGTGGTTAACATCTGACAACATACCTTGGCGATTCTGGAATCCTTCTTGAATTGAAGTTATCGCGCCAGTAGTAAATTGCAAGACACAGTTCGACCCCGATGACGATGTTATCGTAGACGTAAATGTCTCTGCCTCAAATCCGCTGCCGGTTGAGAAGATTCTTATCTTCGTAGGTTTTCCTTGTGCATCAACAGCATCAATAATAACACTTGCTCTATTATCCACGCCAAACTTGACATAATCCCCAGCAAAATAATTTAGAGAAGTATCGGGGAAACTGAATACATATTGACCAGTAGAACCGCTTTCAGAAATTGAGTATACTTCGCCAGGTAAGAAGCCATAATTTGGCGTACCCGAAACACTGACGATGCCCACAGTGTCTGTAATGCTACGAGAAACATAACCATACTTATTGTTAAGCCCATCGATATAAACAAAAGAACGTATGGTATCAGTGCTAAACGATACAATAGTAGATTCTACTTCATATCCTATGCCGTTTGATAGCATCGAAACATATTCGATGCCTCCGGTATCATTTAGATGCGCTTGTGCAGTTGCACCTGACCCGCCGTTATTCGAAATGAATTCGACAGTCGGGATTGCTTTGTAGCCACTCCCGAATGCGTCCATTGCATCAATGAAACGCTGTTGCACTCCTGTGCCAGCAGAAGTAAAATTGATGAAGTATTCTTTAGATATTACATGATAATTACCAACACCCGCTGAGGTAAGGTCCAATTCATTATAAGATGTAATAGTTACATAATCTTCTGCAAAATATGTGTCATCTAAGCAGTATCTCGGATCACTATCGATTAAAGATTCTGCAAGTTTGATTGTATTGTTATCAATTTTAATAACATAATAAACAGCGGAATCCTGAAGGCCGCCAACTGCGGTAGAATCCGCACGATATACAATCATATCACCAGTAATATAACCATGCGCAGTCATAGTAATAGTGTTGTTCGTGGTGTTTACATCGCCACTCGTGAAAAACTTCTTATTAGATACTTGTTGTAGTGAAATTTTATCCGGATATATTTGAATAAAATTGCTATCGATAGCTTTAATGAAATATTGTCTGTAAGAAATTAATCCGCCAATAGATGTTCCTTCCATGGGATCATAGACTACACAATCACCTGTCGTGTATCCATGCCCGGGAATTAAAATCCTGGCATATATGTCAAAGTTTTCAGCTGGGTCAAAATAATTGGAACTAAACAGTGGGTCGCCAGTTATCGCTTTTATTTCGCCACCAACGACCAATGGCCTGGCATTTGCGCCCGCGCCTGAAAGAGTGATAGAATCGTTTTCTTCATGCTTAACAAAAAGTTCATAAGTCGGAACAGTAGAGTATGCTAACCTAGTTACTTCGTCCACGGTAATACTATGCGTCTCAAAAGTGGAAACGCTACCTATATCAACGTAGGAATAAATCTGGGCTCTTTTGCCCTTGAGTTGAAAAGGATCAAGAGAAATAGTATCATCTGTTGTGATACGCATTTTTTCACGGTTAATCCAAACACCATCGGATGGCTTCAAGACATAAGTTGACGGATAGATGATATCAACATGTTCATTGAAGAAAGTTTTGAAGATGAATAGGATACTTTCTTCCGACCCCTTAGCTTCATAAAACTCTCTAATAAATTTTATAAGACGGCGATCCTCAACCAGAGAATCCTGCGGAAACATCTGGAGATATTGCGCTCTAAACGAAGGTAGAAATTCATCTAAAGTAGTATTGATATCCAAAAACGAAGCAGCATTCAATAGGACATTATTTACCTCTCCGTCCTGATCTAGAAACTCGTAGTATTTTTCTAGAAAAAGAACGAACTGAGGAAATTCGGCTCTGACATAATCTGGAACTTGATTTGCAATCAAATATGCCAGAGAATTTTTGAAATCCGACATGTATTAAGTTCCGATTATATTGATTGTTGTGCCAGAGATATAATTACGTTCAGCCACTTTGGTAGAGTTGTCTTGTGCTAACACCAAACTACTATTTACCGCAGGTGTGGTTGCAAATGTGTATCTCTCATTTTCATTCACTGGCACAAGAATTACATCTGGCGATGAACTCTGTGGTTTAATGTAAACTCTTAGATACAAATCATTAACAACAGATGAAATATACAAACTAGGAATACTAATTTTACCAGTTGTGTAATCAATTGTTCCTACGCCAGATGATAATAGAACATCTGTGTCTGCATATAAATCTAAATTACCAACCGTTAAATCTTCTGTATAACTATCACGTAGATAACAGTTGACAGATTTACCTGAAGCAAGTGTTGTAGTGAATGTATTTGACCTTACTGTGTTAGGAGCAATGGCAGTATTGTAATTAAATACAATTCTATTGTTTTCTCCCACAAATGGCTCAAATGCACGATGTAGACTTAATTCGATATTGGTAGAATAAATCGACGGAGATACCGAATTAAGTAGTTCTAGTAGTTCCGAATAATAGAAATTCTTCTTAACCTTTGATGTCGTGTTGATAAAGTAACTAGACAAATAGCTTCTCATCGTGTCTTCTATTGTAGCCGCACTGGCCGATGTGGATTTTTTGAGATATCTTGATGTAATATTAAAGCTAACATAAAGATACGTCGGGTCAACAAATACCGGTTGAATTCCCACTACGCCTCTAGGCTTAATAATATCACGGGCAATCGCTGTCTTATCCGTTTCTGTGATGATACTATTTGGTAGCGGCTCAATGGAAACAAACACTCTGCCATAGATCGGAGGGTCATTATCTTCGCCACCCCATACAGTGATAGAGTTGATATTTCCGTATTGACTCTCAATCAATGCCGTATAATCATCGGTAGTTACCGCTCTATTCTTTGTCGCATTGAATTTAGGTGCGATGAAACGAATAGAATCTGTTGTCTGTGCGTCTGCGCCGCCGTATGACCGTGTGCCGGAGACAGTAACAGTTTCACCTGTTCCAGTTATAATATTTTTTGTTGCAACTCCGCTAATACCATTTGCTAAAATGCCAGCACTTACCATGTATTCCACGGTAACAATATTACCCTGTACCAACGCCTGCCCTAGAACATTATCACCAAATCTAATTTCAGTTATTCCGTATGAATTTTCTTCGACGAAAAATACTCGTGATTCCTCTGTAACAGATAAGATGTTTTCGCTCTTAGTAAATGTGGCGTATTCTAACTCGGAAGATGACTTTTGAATTAGAACTTTGATGGTGGACGTATCGACGTTTCCGTTTAGAAGTTCAAACGGTCCAGATAATGTATCAGATGCCACGACAAAACTATTCGTAGTTGGCTTACCTTCAACTAGGGTCACATTGAATGTGAATACACCGTCACTTTTCTGTGCGGTAACATCTTGAGTAGAATAAAAAACATAACTACCACCATCTAATCCGGCACCAGAAAATCCTATAGACTTACTTAGTGTTAACGTATTATTAGTGTATGATGGTGCAGGTGTGATGGTAATAGTTGCATCTATCTTAGAAGATATGATAGAACGTGGAGTATAGCCTAAAGACTTGGCAATCGATACAACTGAACCGCGCTTAATTGCGCTATCGATGAACATTTCATTGGAAAGTAAATGTGCAAGTGTAGCATTATAGTGAGTGTTGTATGCCAGTAAATCTATCAATACAGATAAACCAGAACCATCAAAGTTGTAGTCCGAAAATTCTTGTTGGGCTTCGAGATAAGTTTTTAGATTTTGTCTGATGCCGAAGAAATCTAGTTCGGTGACATTTAATTGTGCCATATTATCTACTTCTTTTTAGAATAGTTGAAAATGTTACTGGTCCTTCGACGCCTATTACTTGAAAAGTTAAATCCACTCTAAATGCATTTAAATCATATTCTGGAATTACTTCAATATTTTGCGTCAATACTCTAGGCTCATACTTAGATATTAAAAGTTCCAACTCTAATTGCAATCTATTAGCAGATATCACATCAATATTATCGAATAGCATAGCATAGATAGGAGAACCTAATTTTGGTTGAAAAGGTCTCTCATAAAATCTGGTCAGGATAAGAGTTTTAAGGGACTGCTTTACTGCATTGACATCATATTTTTTTGCCAGGTCCCCCGTCACAGGATTAGCTGCGAATGAAAGATCGAAGTCCGAATATATTCTGTTTAATAGTTTAGTAGCCATAAGTGTATTTATACGAAAAGTTATTATCTGAGACCAGGCATTTGATCAAATTGTCCTATTCTACCATAACCTTTGTCCTTATAAAAACTTTGTGCCTGATTTCTAACTTCTAATGTTGCCGGTCTTCTAAGTCCCACATGCAACCATGTGCCCTTACATCTACCAGGGGCATATTCATACAGTAATTGGTCGTATGGTATTCCCAATCTAGCAACATCATTGGCAACACTGATTAATGAACCCATGGATTTACCGTGAGCGGCGAACTGCATATCGGCTGCCCAACCAACATTATGTGAAGAGCCGTTACTGTCCCCTCTAAATGTAGAAGTTATCAAAACATTTCTGTAGCGGTGCTTAATAGGATCTAAGCAAAGAACACACAAGTCTCGGAGATTTTGCACTATTTGATATGCTGTCCATCTTCTTCCGCCTGCAGTTTTGCCGCCCATAGGAATTCCTGGTGCACCAAGTGCCGGATGAAGAACATCATGCAATGTAAAATAGTGAGATAACCTAATGCTTCTAGCTGCATTGTTAAAGTTGATATTTGTAGGTATTGCTGGTAAAGGCTGATTTGTAATATATTCTTTGTTCGTAGGTTTCAATCCAGCAGCTGGCGGAACAGGTGTGCCAGGAGCAGTTGATGCTGGAGAACCCCCTTCCCCATCGACGAAACTTGGACTGCCGTTACCCAAATCACACGGATTAGTGCTACTTTCTGTAGTTGGTGGCGTTTCCGCGGGCGTAGGATTTTCGCCAGTAGAAGTATTTGCAGTGGGTGGATTACTATTCGTAGTGTCTGTCATGTTTTTATCCGTGTGTTACTGGATTTTCTTTTTCGAAATCTCTGACATCAAACTGGCCGCCGCCAGCAGAGTTTATCGGTAAGCTATTTCCGCCTGCGCCGTTGGTCTGATTACCACTTATACCCGCGACAATCGGAGATGCTGAGACTGATACCGGCTTCTCGACTGGAATTGGATTAGCTAGAGTTGCAATCTTGGCGCCGGCTGCTTCACTTGCCGGATCAGCCGAGTTAGCATTGCCCGCGGTAGATGCCGCAGCGGGTGTTGCAACCGATGCCGATGTGGTGCCCTTGATATTGGTTGTATCGTCGGGTGTATTATGTGTACCCTTGAGATTAGTTGTTCCCGCATTCAATGTGGTTACGTTTACAGTTGTTACATCAATCAACGGGGCATTTAGATTCGATGACAGAACCTTCGGTGCCTTGAGGCTGATATTACCTGCACCCTCGACATTCACCGCTGCACCAGACTTGACGTTGGTTGCTGCCGCAGAGTTGACATTTACGGCATTCGCAGACTTCACATTGATAGAGTCGGCAGCTTCCGCGTTAATAACATTCGCAGACTTGATGTTGGTAGATGCAATCGATTCCGAATTGACAGAACCCGCGGACTTGATATTAGTATTGCCAAGAGATTCAATGTTTGTATGTGTTCCGGATTTACTATCGATTGTTGCTGCGGCCTTATTGAGAATTGAGCCGTCTGTGTCTTGATTGATATTACCAACAGACGTATGATAAGAAACACCCGCTACCTTAACATGATAGTCGCCCTTAGACGTTACCTTATAACCACTGGCAGTCAAGTTATGTGTTCCGTCAATGGTAGAGTTAAAGTTGCCTGCCCCGTGAATTTGCATATCGCCCTTGTTATCGTGCGAGAATACGCCATCGTTGCGAATGAAGATACCACCACCAACTGATAAGCCAAAGTGACCAGCAACGTTTAGATTGAAGTCGTTATGGACATCCATATTAACTTTGCCATTCATAGTAAGATTAGCATCACCCATAATCATAACATTACATTCACCAGCAACGTGAACGTTAGCTCGGCCTTCGATTAGAATATATCCGTTACTATCGATGATAGTATAATTATCACCAACGATACGAGTCACTTGGGTGCCGTTAGGTCCAATTTCTTGGAATGTACCAGACTTATGGGCAGTGTGAATTCTTTCTGCGCCTGGTGTATCATCAATTTCTGTAACGTGACCTGATTCCGATGCAGTAACTTTATTGTAAGGATATCTTGCTGCATACGGAGTTTCTGGCTGCGACCAAGACCCACCATGTCTACCCGCTTTGGGAACGTCTTTCTTACGAACAGCATTCTTTGCCGCGGGCGAAGAACCTATGCCCAGAGTTTCTTGTTTTGCACCCTGTGAGGCTGGGTCATTTTGAATATGAGGAGAGTTTACACCTACGGCTAGTGGATTGATATCTGGTTTACCGCCAAGACTTGCTTTTGGATATTGTCCGAGAGGATCGCCAAAACCATTATTTGTAGGATTAGACACTGGAATACTAGCTACGTTGGGTGGGGCCTGCGTCACTGTTTGATTGGGGTCATCATGCGCGGGATGTTGGATAGCATCCGCAACAGAAGGATTAGTGCTTGGTGCAGGAGAAGCAATTGGAGGAGCAACTCTCGTCACTTCTTTTTGTGAAGTCGCAAAACCCTTTTGGTCTTCTACGATTGTAGTCTTGACAATTGAACCATCGCCGTATTTTTCTGTGACAACAGTTGTTGTAGAACCATCTTCACCCGCTTTACTTGCGCCCTGTGAAGCTACCGGAGTATTATTCGAAAATGTCTTTTTGACTTTTTCTAGCTTTGAAGTATATTCGCCTACAATTCCTACCTTAGCAGAGGCTAAATCCGTTGATACTGGAGTATCCGGTCCAAGGGGAGGATTATTAATATCTTTAACCCATTTGTTATAGTTAAAGATAATGTTTTTTTGCTCTCTCTTTAGGGCATTAAGAACATCCAGCCATGCCTCTGCGGTAGGAAGATCCCACTTAGCAGTCGAGCCAGTTGGGTCGCCAGCAACTTCTTGATTTAATTCCGCAATGTCTCGCTGCGTATATTCAATTTCGCGAGTTAATTGAGCATCAATACTTTCTGTGCCCTCTGGTCTGTTAAGAGGTATGATGTATTTTGTTCTATCTGCTTGATAGTTTATCGGTTTTAATCCATCGACCTTTATTGCGTGGTCACTCATAAACGGAATAACTGTAGCAATTATCGGAATCTCTGTCAGTGGCAGCGCACCGCTATTTTGCGGATAAAGAGCCTTTCCGATATTTTGCTCAAACGTTTTAGGAACTCTTGGTTTATAATTATTGATACGCTCTTGCTTAATTGCACCATCTATTGCTGCAATCAATGTTTCATATTGTGGAGTTTTAGTATCTGTCTTATCAATTAAGTTTACAGATGCAATTGGTGAACCCTTAGCAGATAGCGTAACAACACCATTAGATGCTGTCCATTGGTATGAGACTTCCACAGAACCGTATGTAGTCTTCATCGGATTAGGATCAACCGGTGGTGAAGAAGCCTGCGTTGGTCCTCCTACCGCGGCCGCAATTTGTGTAGAGGGTAGTGCAGGAACTGCATCTGCGGATGCCGCACCCGTTTGAGGAGTTGGTGGAACAGAAGCAGGTGATACCGGTAAGAATGACGAAACGATTTGTCCTTCTGCTGGCTTTTCGGTAGATGTGGGTGAAGAACCGTTCAACATTCCTGAAACGTTTGATGCTGCATTTGATAGTGCATTTGTAACGTTACCTGTTGCGGAGTTAAGAGCACCTTGTGAGTTACCAGCAATACCAGAAACCGCATCGGTTGCAGCGGATGCGGAACCAGTTACGTTTGATACCGCAGATGCACCGAGCGCAGCCGCCGCACTTGCCGGGTCCGCAGCACCCGCTGTAACAGAAGTTAGATTGTTGGCAAGATCTAGACCAGAGACGGCAGTTGTTGTGGTATTCAATATATTATCAGCCGCTTGGGTGGCCTGCTTTTGAAGAGATTCCATCGATGCTGAACCAGCACTACTGACTATAGCGGTAAGTTCTGGCTTTGATACACCAATAGCACTAATTGCTGCGGCTTTTGCTTCCTCAAACTTATTCACCAGACCTTGTTTGGCACCAGTCTGTTCAATAATCTTGGTATTAAGTGCTGGAATTGCCGCGCCTACATTACCCATTTTATTCGTTTCGGCCGCAATCAAATCTGAAATCTTAGCCGGGTCAGTTACCCCATCGATTGAGGCACGAAGAAGCGCAGTTGACCCCGGAGGACACATACCTCTTCTATTCAATTCGTTAACCACTGCCGTCTGCGGATCATTAGCAAGACCAAATCCAGATTTCAGAGATTCGCCAATAAAACTTAACGAAGCCGGGTCTACTTTACCGCTTGCACCCACCGAACCTAATGCTGAACCTACCGCCGTTGTTGCTGTATTTTCAATATCGCCTGCAATGGCTGTTATCTTTTTAGCTAAAGATGTTACATTAGAAGCCGCCGAAATTTTAGATGTCGCCGTCGCAACATTCGCTTTAGCTGCAACACTACTAATAGAGGGAACTTTACTTGTTACACCATTTACTTTAGATGAAATGGATGAAATAGATCTTAGTGATGAACTTGCGCCTGCTGGCAAAACACTGGATGCTTTTAGCAGCGCATCTTTAGCCTTGTCGATTTCTGCCAGTTTGTCTTTTATTACAGAGGCTGCGATACCAAGACCAGCTTCAACGATTCCACCAACATCTGCTGGCAGTATACCATTTTTGACAAGACCCGAAACGACACCGTTGATGTTCTTACCAGACATAACGTCCGCTAAGTCTTTAGCAGTTTCAATCAGGGCCTTGGTGCTAATTTCAGTAGTAGGCGAACGAACACCTTCTTTCAGTAAAGGTGTATCGCTATTAGTGGCCTTAGGAGTTTCGGCGAGAGCATTCCAACCAGTATCATACCAATACTTCGATGAAATACCATCAGCATTAGTCTTAATAACACCTTGAGAAAATCTAATAGCATCATCAAGTTTAGCACATAATGCAATTGACAGTAGACCTGCAATTGTAGTTTTTGGCGTTTGCTCGTTTACAATCTTTGCATTACTTAGATCGGCATATGCTTTCTTCAAATAATAATATGCCGCTTTGTCCTGCATCTCTTCGGAAGTAATGAATGTAATCATACTTCTTACGGCAGCAACATGGTCTAGAGGGATAGGATTATACAGGAAGAAGTATTGAAGATTGTTTGCCGCTTCACGCTTGAATGGAGCAAAATCATAGTCGCCATTTGTTTCTTGAACTGCTTCGGCATAAGTCTTAACTCTTTCTGCCGCACCAGGACCAGTGGGGCGAGAATGAATGCATTCTTCTGCCCACTCTTGAATTTCTGGCTTTAGAAAATCAATATCTATCAATTGTGAGACGGACATTCTATATGCACCATACTCACCACGATTATGGACCTTGCGCCAGTTATTACGCTTACCATTTACTACATATTTTTTATGTATTGCCATCTGGCAAGCAGTAAGCAATTTAACACAATCATCTTTAGTTAAAATGCCAGGTGAACCGATATCTGGTAAAATAGTAGTAGTTGTCTGATATCCAGAACTAGCTTTGGAAGTTTCAATCGTAGTTGGAACAGCCTGCATAATCTGACTTGCAGCTTTTTCCACACTTGGTGAAACACCCGCCAATTTTAATGAGCCAGTAATTACCCCGTTGACGTTGCCATTGGATGCAGATGTTAGAATGCTTATGCCGCTTGATAATAACTTTGATGTATTGGCATCAATAACCCCAGACTTAGTTAGAGTTCCCAGTAGTTTATTCACATTACTAGTTATATTACTTGATAGTGACGAAGAAGATACGTTTATCTGTTTAGTTAAAGTCGTCGCTTCTGTCTTAGTTAAAATTCCAACTGTTGCAAGACTATTTGTAACAATAGATAAATTTGTAGAAGTTCCTGGTGCAACCGTGTTTGCCAAAGACAAGCCAGCTTTTACAACTTTGGCTTCATCTTTAGATAAAACACCCGCAGAAGATAGCGCATTAACAGTAGATGCGAGGTCAGGCAGTTTACCAGTCTTTAATGACTTTACGCCAGAGGTAATAAGACTTGTTGCTTGTAATAATGACATTATGCTATTCCATACTTCTTTTTATAGTGTTCAAACTTTGCTTTTCTATCATCTAGTCCTTTTGTTCCACCATTAACTTTTCGGGTAACTGCCGTAACGTCCGCCCATTTGTTATTAGGACCTATTGTTCTTGCATTACCGCGTAGAAAGAACCATATTACAAGCATTGCTGCAATCTCTTTAGTTTCAGCAAGTTGCGGATTATTCTGTAAATCTTTTCGGATATCTTGTCCGGCTTTGATATAGTTATTTTTCCAGGTTAATTGAATATATCCTCTACCCTTATACTTTGCACCATCGCCTACCTGCGTATTTCCCATAGCTCTAGCATCTTTATGATTACCGGGGTCATATTTCGTGAAGTAACTTTCTGGGCCGTATTCTTTCAAGTAAACAAAGTTTCCGGTTTCATGGGCACACTGCGCCATAATAGCAGCTTTGGCCATAGGACCCCAATTAGACAATTGGGCGCCATTTGTGTCGAGGAACTTTTCCAAATACTCTTCTAAGGACTTTGCATTGCCGCTTGGCTGAGTGAATGTGCCTATCTCGCCGCCAGCATCACTTGCTGAATTGCCACCCGCGGGTGCGCAGGGGTCACCGTATGGTCCACCGGGAACAGCACCAACTGTGCCGAAGAACATTGGGTGTTGACCGTCAGACCCATCAGCGAAGAAGCCTACTACCCAAGTACCAGTAACGACACCATTGGATGAAGTGCCAGTGCCTGATATAGATGGGTTATTTGCGGGCATAATTGGAAATGCCCACGGCAAATCTTCTGTGGGTAGTATTTCTTTACTGTCTATATGATAACCCATGATACGAACACGGCATCTACCCATGCGTAAAGGGTCGTCGCGGTCTTCTACCACGCCGAACCACCAGTAAAACTGACCAACGTTATTAGTTGTTCTGTTATCCATCATAATACAAATTACTCCATCGATCTATTTAGCTGGTTGGCGCGGCTGCTGTTGGTGCCGGCGTATTTTTAGGCGGGTTTGCTGCTGGCTGTTCTGTTGCGGGCGCTGGTGTATTTTCAGTAACGGTAACAAGATCGTTCAAATATGAATCCTTAGAAATTTCGCATATCGCATTGTGTCTAAGTTTTGTTATTTGGTGATGGATTGCAGTTATCATATAGTAACCACTTACCCATTTGT
>Ga0222712_10003375_pt1 | contig 17450 bp, 27 predicted proteins | sample C33_657DmetaG_FD_165043 | JGI IMG/M metagenome (GOLD analysis project Ga0222712, IMG submission 165043) | Estuarine water microbial communities from San Francisco Bay, California, United States - C33_657D | ecosystem: Environmental > Aquatic > Marine > Unclassified | place: USA: California...
ATGGGACACAGCACTGTGGGGTGCAGGGCTGCAAATAACCAACAACTGGCAAGGCATTACTGGTATTGGATACTGCGGCAGTATACAGTTTAAGTCATCAAGCTCAGGCATACAGATACAGTGGGCGAGCACAGATATTGTGTATCAGACCGGATGGGCTGGAATTTAATTAATTAATTGAGGTAATAATATGGCACTTTTTGGACTGTTTAAAAAAGCAAAGAAACCACCGGCAGCACCTAATTATCAACAGGTGCAACAGAAGCAAGCAGAAGCGGATACTGAGACAACTCAGGCGCAGTCGCAACTGAATAACCCTAACCAAATTAACCCGTTTGGCAGCCAGACCACTACTTACGATGAAACAGGTACGCCAACCGTCACCCAGAAATTGACCGATGATTCTCAGTCTGCACTAACCGCCCAGCAGCAGACGCAGAAAATGCTGGCAGAGTCAGGCGCAAAAGCAGCAAAAAGCTATCAGGATATGATTAGTAAACCGTTTAACCCTAACCTGCCGGGTATACAAACCAGCTTCAATCAGGGTGGCAATATTATGTCTGACCCTAATCAGAGTTTTTCAAGAACGGGTGGACGAGGACGGTCCGAAGAAGAACTCAGTGGAATGAGAAATCAGTCTGCAAGAATGGTTGGCCAACAGTCAAAGCCAACGCAGCAATCTTTTAACAAAGATGGTGCTGTTACTGGTCAAATTGACGATGAAACATTTAATAGTTTGCCTGAAAACTTAAAAAGTTATGCAAAGCAAATGGGTGGAATTCCTGAAGGAGATTCTGATTATTTTCAAAGAGCAATAGCACAAAAAGCTAATCCAGAGGCATACAAGCAGCAATTTGGAGAGCTTGCAGAATTCTCTCCATCATCACAATCAAGCCAACAACGGCCAAGAATGGGCGGCCAAAACAAAGGCCAACAGTCCGGTGGAGGCGTATTCGACCAGTCTGCCAGCGGTGACTTCACAGGCGGCAACATTATGCTTGATTCGGGCATGAGCCGTTACGGTGATGCAACCGGCAGTTTTGACCGTGGCGGCAACATCATGTCTGACCCAAACATTGACCGATTCGGTGATGCTAGTGGTAATTTCACAGGCCAACAAGCAAGGACCGACCTTGACCTGTCCAACGTAGCAAGGATGCCAGTCAACGCAGGGATGACCGGACAACAGGCGATTATGTCCAGACTTGACCCGCAAATTCAGCGCATGGACGAGCGAGCCAGACAGAGACTTGCTAATCAAGGACTGACCTATGGCGGCGAGGCTTACAATCGTGCTATGGGCGATGTTAATCAAAGCAGCAATGACCTGTTAAGTCAGGCCGCATTGCAGGGCATTGGACTTGATATGAGTGCCAACCAGCAGGGCTACAATCAGGCGATCAATAGTGGAAATTTCTACAATCAAGGCGTAGGCCAGAATTACCAGCAGGGCATGGGAAGCCAAGCTGCCAAAAACGCAGCACTAGGGCAGAATCAGAGCGCAGCCTTTGCTAAGCAAGCCGCAATGAATCAAGCCCAGCAACAGGGCTATAACCAAAATATGGGTATGGCAAACTTTGGCAACCAAGCGCTATTGCAAAACCAAAATGCAGCACTTGCTAACCAGCAGTCGCTTAACCAAGCCCAGCAGCAGGGCTTTTCACAGGGAATTACTCGCCAAGACGCAAGGAACGCGGCCATAGGACAAAACCAAAATAGTGCATTGGCTCGCCAACAGGCAATGAACCAAAGTCAGCAGCAGCAATTTAATCAGGACTTGGCTCGCGCACAGTTTGGCAACACAGCCCAGGACCAGTCGCTCAATCAGCAGCTCCAGCTTAGGCAGCAGCCGTTGAATGAAGTCATGGGTTTAATGGGTGGCTCACAGATTCAACTGCCGCAATTCCAGGGCTATCAGGCTGCCAATAAGTCACCGCAGGAGATCATGCTGGCCCAGCAGATGCAGGAAAAGGCACTGATGGACAGGTACGGTATACAGTCTGCTAATGCTAATGCAAGCAATTCTGCTACTTCTGGGTTAATGGGTACACTTGCTACTGCTGCCGCAGCATATTAAATGTTAGGACTGGCATTTTCAGGCGGCAAGGATTCACTGGCTTGCTGGTATTTATACAAGCAGCATAATCCTGTTGTCTTATGGGTTAATACTGGGAAAGTTTATCCTGAGACTAAAAGCATTATTGACGAGATTAAAAGCCAGTCCTGTTTTATAGAGATAAACACAGACCAGCATAGCCACAATGAGACTTACGGCATACCGTCTGATATTGTGCCTATTGATTATACCGATTTTGGTATGCTAATTACGGGTGAAAAACCTGTAAAAGTACAAAGTTATCACAAATGTTGTTATGAAAACATTGCAGAGCCATTGAATAAAAAGGCTAAAGAAATAGGCGTAACTGCACTTATAAAAGGGCAGAGACTAGACGAAAGCCACAAGTCTACGTCAGTCAATGGCAGTATTGTTGATGGAATTGTAGTATTACAACCAATTGAAACATGGACAAAAGAACAAGTATTAAGCTATATAATTGAACAACGAGGCAGCTTGCCAGAGCATTATTCAATTAATCATACAAGTTTAGACTGTTACGACTGTACGGCATTTTTACAAGATTCTGCTGACAGGGTTGAATGGATGAAGCATAAGTATCCAGAATATTATAATAGTTATGCCGAAAGAATGGGCAAACTCAGGATTGCGATTAAACCAAGCTGGGACGCAATGAACATGAATAATTTAATAGGTGACCAAAATGGCAGAATTTGACCCGTACAAAGCTGGCGAAGAAAGCAGAAAGAGACGTATAGCCGAAATGATTGCGCCTAACGAATACACTGACAGGACAAGGTCAGGACAAGCCAGCATTGACCGCCGAGCCAAGATGATTGAATTGCTGCAAGGTCAAGCAGATGCGCCTATTGAGAAATTCAGTTACGGCGGCATCGAGGCAGTAACACCACCAGCTGCGTACCTAGCCAAGATACTCTCAGGCGCGATGGCTGGCTACCAGTCAGGCAAGGCAGGTCAAGAGCAGGAAGCACTGGATAAGTACAAAGAACAAGCGCAAAACGAAGACATGCGTACTATGATTGAAATGATGAATAAAGGCACTGGTAAAACAGACGTATCATCCGTTTATGACACATCATACATAAAAGACCCTGCTAGACGCGAACAGCAAGACAAGTTTTTAGCCGAGCCAATTATCCCACAGCAGCCAACTTATACAGGCGGTATGCCTGAAGGCACAGTATCGACCGGAAAGCCAATTATGCCGGTTACCGAAATTCAGGAAAGACGTTACAGCATGAGAACGCCTGAAGGCCAAGCGGAGCTATTGAGGCAGACAGCAGAAGATAAGCAAGCAATGGCTAAATTATTGTTAGACCAAAGAAATAGAGAAGATGATGCACAGATTCGTGCGGAAAAAGAAGCTGGTCTAGACAGACGTGCTGATAATCGTGATGCTGCGCTTAAAGCTAATAAAGAAGAAGCCTTTAGAAACAGGCCGTTGCCAAGTCCGCTATCTACTAAAATAGACAAACAATCAACTGCTTACATAAATACTAAAAACTTGGTAGATACTTTTGATGATTCATATGGAAACCAAGACCCTGGCGGCGCTGGTTATGGTGGAGATTTCCTTGTAACTATGAAAGGAAGGTTTGGTGAAAATGACCCAACTTATCAATGGTGGACAGCACAAAAAACAAGAGATGCGTTTGTTAGAAATAATTTATTTGGAGCATCGCTTACTCCTGGCGAACAAGCATCTTGGTCAGCATTGACAGTTAATCCAAATATGAGCGCAGCAACAATAAAAGGCAATTTGTTGGGACAAGCAGAAATAGAAAGAAAGGCATTGTTAAGACAGTCAAACGCATTAATAGCCAGTAAATATAATCCTGAAGTTATCGAGGCTTATTTGGGCGATACGGTTGAAAACTTAGGCATATCTCTTATGCCAGAAACCGCTAAACCAGAAGACCCTGCTGCCACAGCAGAGACACTTCCATACGATGACCCAGTTTTAAGTGATTTAAAAGAAGGGTTTGTATCAAATTTCAAAAGCGGTCAGTCATGGACGTTAGAAAATGGTAAGGCAAAGAGGATTAAATAATGGCTAAAACACAGACTTTAATTAGCCAAGAACCAATAAAGAGCTCACAGATTTTGGTTAGCCAAGAACCAATAACACGCTCATGGTCTGACGTGCCTGGTGAAGCATTTTCCAACATTCCATCCAGCGCAGGACGGTTTGCGGAAGGAATAGTACAGGCTGGACTAAACCCGATAGACACAGCTACCGCACTTGGCACAGCAGCGTTATCGCCAATGCAGACAGGCAGAGCAATTAAAGAAGCTGTAGTGGACAGATACGGCAGCATGGAAGCACTAAAAAATACCCTAGCTACTGACCCAGTTGGCGTATTTGGAGACATATCCACAATATTTACAGGCGGTGGAATGGGTGCTGTTAAGGCTGCATCGATGATGGCAAAAGGCGGAAGAATAGCTGATGCGTTAAGAAAGACCGGCGAGGTAGCCACTAAGGTTGGTGACTATACAAACCCTTTAGCGCTTCCAATATATGCTGGCAAAAAAGCAGCAGCAGGAACTGGCACAATGGCTAAAGTATTGCTAGGTATGTCCACAGGCGCAGGAACTGAAGCAATCGGACAGGCTGTAAAAGCTGGAACAACTGGAAATAAATCTTTTATAGATCAAATGCGAGGCAATGCCGACATAAGTGAACCATTAAACCTGATGAAGCAAAACCTTTCAAAAATGGTGCAAGAAAAAAACAAAGCATACAAGGAAGGAATTGTTGACATTAAAAACGATAAATCTCTATTAGATTTTAATGCAATAGACAAAGCATTAATAGATGCGGAAGAAATAGTTAAGTTTAAAGGAAAAGTAAAAGACAAAACAGCAGCGACTGTTTTAGCAAACATTAAATCTAAGGTTAACGAATGGAAGTATGCTAATCCTGATGATTTTCATACGCCAGAGGCTTTTGACGCGTTAAAACAAAGCATATACGAGGACTTTGGTAAATTAGGAATAGAAGAAAAAACAGCCTATTCAGTCGGTAAAAATATATACGACACGATAAAAGGTGAGATAAACAAAAATTCACCAGAATACGCAAAGCTGATGAAAGACTATTCTGAAGCCAGTGAGTTAATAAAAGAAATTGAACGCGCTCTATCATTAGGCAAAAAAGCCAGTGCTGATACGGCCACAAGAAAATTACAATCCTTGATGAGAAATAATGTTAATACAAATTATGGGCAAAGGCTAAACTTGGCAAAAGAATTGGAAACTGTTGGAGGCAATGAAGTTATGCCAGCACTTGCAGGTCAAACATTAAGCAGCTTAATGCCCAGAGGCTTGCAAGGTACAGCAGCAATACCAACTGCTTATGTAGCATCGCTTGCAAGTAATCCAGTAGTAGGTGCAAGCACTTTGCTTTCAACTTCACCACGACTTGTTGGTGAGGCTTCATACTTGTACGGTAAAGGCAAAAAATACGCTGCACCTGCATTGGGAGCATTAACAGGCACAAAGGCGCAACGCATAGCATTGTTATTAACCCAGGCAAACAAAATGCCCAGAGGCTCAAACGAGCAGGAAGAAGCACTATCACAAATTGAACAACTACAGGGTGCAAAATAATGTCATATAATGGCTCAGGTACATTCGTCATCAACTCGGCTGGCACACCCTATGTGTCTGGTACAGTCATCAGCAGCACGGCTGCCAACTCGCTCAACTCTGACTTAGCTACCGGCCTGTCAACCGCCATATGCAAGGACGGCCAAAGTACGCCCACGGCTAATATAGGCCTGGGTGGCTTTAAGATAACCAATCTCGGAGCTGGCACTGTCGCAAGCGATGCAGCTAGGCTAAGTCAAGTGCAAAACTCCGGCACGACTACGCTAATTTCTATCACAGGCACTGACACGATAACAGGCACTGTCTCGCCTACGCTAACAGCCTACACAGCAGGGCAAGTGTTTAGCTTTGTCGTAGCAGCCACCAACACAGGTGCAGTGACTCTAAACATCAACAGTCTTGGTGCTACAGCCGTCACACGCACAGGCGCAGTCGCGCTAGTCGCTGGCGATATGGTCACTGGCCAAGTTGCAATTGTCGAATATGACGGCACACGCTTCCAGCTATTAAACGGCAATAGCTTCACCAACTTGAAGGCATCTGGCACGCTTGGTGTCACCGGTGCTACTACTTTATCCAGTACATTAGGCGTAACGGGCGCAGCTACTTTATCCAGTACACTTGCAGTCACGGGTATTACAACAGTTGCAGCAGGTAGCGCAGCAGCACCGTCTATTATAAGCACGACAGGCACATCGGACACAGGTGAATTCTTCCCTGCGGCTGATACGATTGCTTGGTCTACTGCAGGGACGGAGAGGATACGCATAACGTCAGCCGGTAATGTTGGGATTGGGAATACTTCGCCTACACAAAAATTACAAGTTGATGGCGCAATAATAATTGGTAATTTTGGTAGCAATCAGTATCTTTATTTTGATGGAAGTACAAATTATGTAGGTAGAAACTCAACCAGTGGAGATATTCATTTAGCTGCAGCAGGAGGTACAAATATTGTTTTTACTGTTGCTGCCGCAGAAAAAATGCGCATCGACTCCAGCGGTAACGTGATGGTGAAGGCTACAACTAGCGGCGGCGTTGGCTTTACTATGGCAACTGACGCTAATGGCTGTATTCTTACTAGCAATGTTTCATTTGTCCCATTTGATGTTCATATATTCAAAAATAGCGGTACGACTGTTGGAAAAATTACAATAAATACATCTACAACCGCTTACACAACAAGCTCAGACTACCGTTTAAAGCAAGACATTCAGCCGATGACGGGTGCGTTGGCAAAAATATCGGCATTAAAGCCAGTCACTTATAAATGGAAAATAGATAATTCAGATGGGCAAGGATTCATCGCTCACGAACTTGCTGAGATTATGCCGGATTGCGTTACCGGCAAAAAAGATGCAACAGAAGAACAAGAATACGAAATAAGTCCTGCGATTCCTGCGGTTGTAGATGCAGATGGCAACGAGACAACTTCTGCGGTAGAGGCTGTGAAAGGCACTCGCACAGTCCCTGCATATCAAGGCGTTGACGCTTCATTTCTTGTAGCTACGTTGACAGCCGCCATACAAGAGCAACAAGCAATGATTGAAAAACTAACAGCCCGTATCACAGCACTGGAAACTGCGTAATGGACATCAACCTTAGTCTAATATTTAACATATTCATCACCCTCGTCCTGATGCCGTTTGGCTGGTTTCTGCGCTCACTTGCGGGTGAATTGAAAGACGTTACACGGCTGGTCTACGAGACGCGGGAGCGATATGTCAGCAAAGATGACCTAAAGCACGACATGGACAGGCTGATTGAAATGATGACCAGACTAGAAGACAAAATCGACAGGATAAACAAATGAAAACACTGATACTGATGGTTGCGCTCTTTTCGTTAAACGCATATGCCGAGGACACCGTAAAGGTCTGTGTCGGTGAATACGCTCTGTGCGCAGCGTCTGGCACGGTAGAAACGGGCAAGATAATCTACGTTGACAACGTGGCGTTTGAGGAAGGCGTGTCCGTGTGTCCGGTCCTGACAGGCGAGAGTCTGGCAGACATGACACTAACAGGCGGGACGTGTGACGCGCCTGAAGGTCATGTCTGGAGTTTATTCTCGCCACAGTCTGAATTCCCGCAAGCACCGGACTGGAAGGTAAAACCAGCCGTAATCAGGACGTTTGTGACTAAAGGCGAGAAAGGCGGCGGCATGAGCAATATGTGGTCATTCCCGTGCGTAGTCCGTAAGCATAAAATCAACGGCGTGAAGTTAGCAGACTGTTACGGTCCGATGAATGAATCGCCTAAAAATGCACAGCCTATCGGCGTTGGGATTACGATTGTAACCCAAGCACCGGAAGGCGCACCCAATCCGGTCGGTGGTGACTTAAAATAATGGACGACAAGCAGTTGTCGGCTAGAGTGACTTTAATCGCTTGCTACACGCTCTCGGTAATTTTGCTATCAATGGTTTTTGTGTTTTTAATGGGATTTTTTACTGAAGGCATTGACAACAACCATCTTTTTGCAATAGTCGGACCAGCCTTTCAGACTATTGTCGGCGGGTTTATTGGGTTGATAACAGGGATTAAGATAGGGCTAAACAAATGATACTGGACGCATTGCTAAATGTCGGCGGGAAGCTAATTGATAAGCTAATACCTGACCCGCAAGCCAAAGCTCAAGCACAACTGGAGCTGGCCAAACTTGCCCAAAACGGCGAGCTGGCGCAGATGGCCAACGATACAAAGTTGTACGAGTTGGAGCAGGGCAACGTCACGGACCGGCACAAGTCGGACATGAATTCTGATAGCTGGTTGTCTAAGAACATACGTCCAGCGACCCTAGTATTCATTCTGTGCGTCTATACCGTGTTTGGGCTTATGTCTGCATGGGAGATTGAAGTAAACCAGCCATATGTGGAATTGCTGGCGCAATGGGGTATGCTCGTCATGTCTTTTTACTTTGGCGGCAGGACGCTCGAAAAGATAGTCGATATGCGGTCAAAATGAATTTAAGTAAAAACTTTACCCTGGCTGAATTGACGCACAGCCAGATGGCGAAAGACTGCAACATCGACAACACGCCTGACGAGCTGGCAATAGAGAATTTAAAGCTACTCTGCAAGCATATCTTACAGCCTATCCGTGACCACTACGCCAAGCCGGTTAAAGTAAATTCAGGCTATCGGTCCGCAGAAGTAAATTCATTGGTCCGTGGTAGCACTGTCTCGGACCATGTATTCGGCTGTGCGGCAGACATCGAGGTGCAAGGCATTACCAATGTTGAGCTGGCAATGTGGGTTAAAGAAAACCTGCAATTTAGTCAGTGTATCCTCGAATTCTACACGCCTGGACAACCGTCATCCGGCTGGGTACACGTCAGCTACAAACCGCAAAACCTGAAATGCCAGACCTTGACCGCATCAAAGACGGACGGAAAGACCCACTATCAGACCGGCATCATCGCCTAAATATCAATTCTAAGGCTGTTATTCATCGTTTCTAGCGTAGTTTATGCCTGTACCAGTACATAGGTAGCGGGTAGGCCTGTATTCCTTCGATATGTAGCTATAATAAATAAAGTAAATAATCTGTTGACAACGGTATGTTTACTATTAAGATGGCTGCAAGTTAATCAAAAAAAGGGAAACGCCATGATATACAAAGACAGACTTAATGCTTTAATAGCTTCAAAAACAGACATCGACCCGCAAGCATTGCGGCACGAAGTCATCACGCGATTTTTTGAAATCATAGACGATGAAGGAAGTATATTCATCGACAGCCTTTTGAAGTTTCGGGACAACAATGTTGTCCTGGCCGCCATTGTTTTGGCTCGGCTGGAGGAGAAAGTCGAGGAAGTTGTCAATGACGAGGAAAGTTTGGAAATGACGTTGGCAGAAGAAGCTGCTGAAAACCGGAGGACAAGCCATTGAGCGACTTTTGGTGGCAAGTTGCCGAGCAAGAGCAGCAGCAGCAAGAAGCCGAGCTGACTCAGGAGCAGCAGGAGTTGGAGTTAATCGAGTACCATAAGTGGCTCGATCAGGTAAACGACACTTTGAGGGATGAATGATGAATCTTATTAAATACGAGGCTGCTAGACAGGCACTAGTAGAAGCCCACTCTGTTGATGAAGTTAAGGGTATTCGGGACAAAGCAGAGGCCCTAAGAATATACGCCCAACAAGCCAAAGATACGCAGCTAGAATACTACGCTGCTGAAATACGGGTTAGGGCAGAGAGACGGGCTGGCGAGTTGTTGAGGGATACGGAAAAGCATCCTGCTGGCAGGCCTAGTAAATCGGTCGAACGTGACTACCAATTACCGCCCACCCTAACCGACATGAATATCACCAAAGACCAATCCAGCCAATGGCAACGCCTGGCTTCCGTCCCGGAAGAAACCTTTGAAAAGAAAATAGCTGAAGCCAAAGATTCTGACGAGCCGTTATCTTTACGAAGGATTTTATCTAAAAAAGAAGTGATTCCGTTTTCTGGCGAATATGAATGGTATACGCCTGAAATATATTTGGAAATGGCAAAAGAAGTAATGGGATCGATTGATACTGATCCCGCCTCATCAAAAATAGCCAACAAACGCGTTAAGGCAGAAACCTTTTACACGCAGTCACAAAATGGCCTGACAAAAGACTGGTTTGGGAATGTATTTTTAAACCCGCCCTACTGTATGCCTGAGATAGAGCAATTTCTTAATAAACTTTTAGCAGAATACGCAAAAGGAAACGTCAAGCAAGCCATTGTACTGACAAACAACAGCACTGATACAAACTGGTGGCAGGGACTGGCCGGAGCTACTGGGATTTGTTTCCCGTCCCACAGAATCCAGTTTATTGCAGAGGACGGAAAAACAAAGTCCTCTCCTTTACGAGGCCAGACGTTTTTTCATCTAGGCAAAAGCCATGACACGTTTCATAAAGTATTTGGTGATATAGGAATTGTATTTTGATCAAGTATCCTGACAAATTTAAAGGATCAAATTCCGCTAAGTTTGACGGATTATTTGACTGGGATTTTCTTAAACCAGCTTTTAATGGCACTAAAATAGATTTTATGGACTTTGATGGCGTTGTAGAAAGGCGCGGAAAATTCCTGTTATTTGAGACAAAAGATATTGGTATACCGATACCAACTGGGCAACGGATAACTTTAAACGCTTTATTAAAAACAGGTTTATGGACCGTTGCACACCTTGAAGGCAAGTCCCATCTTGATACCAGGGCGGTAACTTTTTACACATCAAACATGGAAATACAAGAAGGAAATCACCCAAAAAGAATAACACCCTGTACGCCGCAATATGTTTTAGCAAAAACACGCCAATGGTTTAAGTGGGCTTGTGGCGGCATCTTGCCTACTGAAAATGAGTTTTGGGATAGCCACGACAAAGCAGAAATAGAAAAACACGAATTTAATAAATAGTCTATAATTATTACCGGCAGGACAGCCTCACGGTTTTCGGTGCTAGTCCACCGGATTACTGCCACTTTTAAACCTGACTAGAGGTATTCAAATGAACTGGTATAAACGATACCCATCCGACTATATGGGCAAAACAGCCCATTTATCACTTACAGAGCATGGTGCATACAACGTCCTGCTTGACCACTGTTACAGCCAAGAAACACTATCCAGCGACAAAGATGCTGTCTATCGAATAGCGCGGGCTTTCACGCAACAAGAACGTGATGCTGTTGACAGCGTACTTCTACAGTATTTTGTGCTGACGGGTGACTGTTACACAAATAAACGAGTAAACAAAGAGCTTGCAAAGGCAACAGAGCAGTCAATTCAGAACTCAAATAATGGCAAGCTGGGCGGTCGTGGCATAAAGCGAAAGGAAAGCGAAACAAAAGCGAGCGCTTTACAAAACGAAAGCGAAACGAAAGCGAAACAAAAGGCACTACCAGACTACCAGACTACCAGACTACCAGACACCACACTTCCAGACACCAGAGAGAGAGAGGTGGACAAGCCACCGCGCTCTCCAAAAATAGTCAGTAAGTTTGAAAAGCCAACGCTAGTAGAAATACGCACATATTGTGAGGCAATTGGCGCATCAATTAACCCTGTTACTTTTTTTAACCATTACGAGGCCGTAGGCTGGAAGGTCGGCAAGAATAGCATGAAAGACTGGAAGGCTGGTGTACGCGGGTGGAATTCGAGGGACGCAAAATGAATGAATGTATCGACTGTGGCGCAGAAATGAGATATGGCAAATGCTTGGCCTGTGGATGGCAAGAGCCAAAAAAGACGCAATACACTAACAACAAGCAGTGTGCATACACCAATTTTAGTGACCGATGTCCGTTGCCTGGGACTATGACCGAATCAACCAAGCCCGACAAAGAAACGCAGTTTTATTGCTATCACCACCAAGAATCTAGGGACAACCCTAAAAGACAGGCGTTTCTCTATCACGAAATTATGGCTGGCAGACTGAAGGGTAACGTGCGATGTGATGTGCAGGTCCTGATGGAAAAGAAGATAGCTGACATGAGGGAAAGCAACCCAGAGTTGTTTTATGTGCCAGTCTCGCCGGATGACAGCAGGGAATATCAGAAAATGATAATGGCGTATATCAGGAAAGTATCTTTCCAGAAAATTGGTTTACCCTACGACAAGGCCAGGACCTACGCCGAGCCAAGCGACTATAACGAGTCCGAATTGCTACAGGGTGTAGTAGTGCGATGAGTAGCCACACAATTGAAAACGTGCTGGACCTGAAGCGACTGATTGCGCTCTTGAGCAACCGGGAGCTGCCAATGACCGTAAATATTAAAAAAGGCAAGGACCGGACTATCCAACAAAACAAGCTACAGCGTATGTGGATGCTGGAAGCCGAGTCTCAGGGTGACCAGACGGCAGAAGAATACCGGGCATATTGTAAATTGCATATCGGCGTACCGATTCTCCGCAGTCAGGACGATGACTTCAAGGCGGCATATGATGCAGTAATCAGGCCGTTGACTTACGAGCAGAAGCTAAAAGCCATGATGATACCGTTGGATTTTAGCGTATCCAGACTGATGACTACCAAGCAATTCAGCGAATACTCCAAGAAAATATACGAGCATTTTACCAGCAAGGGCATAAAGCTGACAGACCCAGACGATGAAAATTAAGGTCTGCAAGTCGTGTCGTGCTGACTTTGTGCCAGTCCGACCACTGCAACGGGTATGCTCGCCAAATTGTGCGATTGCTATCCTAAAAGCAAAACAGGCGCAACGTGCAGCAAAACAGCAACGCCAGGACAAGGAGCGAATCAAGACTAAGGCCAAATGGCTGCAAGAGGCACAGACCGAGTTTAATAAATATATCCGACTTCGGGACAAGTTTGAGCCGTGCATAAGTTGTAACCGGATGCACACTGGACAGTATCACGCTGGCCATTATCGGTCCGTAGGCGCGGCACCAGAGCTGCGTTTCTGTGAAGAAAATGTCTACAAGCAATGTGCGCCATGCAATAACCACAAGTCAGGCAACGTGGTCGAGTACCGTATTAGCTTGGTTAAGAGAATCGGCATTGACCGGGTCGAATGGCTGGAAGGCAAACACAAGCCAAAAAACTACACAATTGACGATATAAAGTTAATTAAAGCCACATATCGTAACAAGTGCCGAAATATCAATGCCAATTTATGACTTCAATCAACCAGCAGACTTAGCAAAATTCCTGCAAAGTCTGCCGCGTTTAAAGGCCAGGCAGTGGTGGGTCAGGCTGGAGAATCAATACGGGAAGGCATTACTTGCAGAAGTCAAGATAATTATTACTGCAAAACGCTTGCAAAACAAGGTGAGAGTAGTAGAGTAAACAAAGTTTATACAACAAAGGGAGAAGAAAATGACAAACATAGAAGCGTTTAAAGAAGCGTTAAAACTTGCAATCACTGCACCAACAGATAGCCAAGCAGCTATGGCTACACAGTTAGCGCAAGAATTTGTACGGCAATTTAAGTTAACTGCGGCACAAGTTGAGGCTTGCAAAGCTGCCACATTGCAGGAGTTAAAGCTGTGAAAGAATTATTCTTGGGTTTAATTACAGCAGCCGTATTTGGCTATATCGTCTTGCAGTGGGTATCAGGCTGCGGCGAGACCTACATTGACAGCCAGGGAATAAGACATGAATATTCCTGCAAGTAGTGATACGATGCCCAGGCTGTTAATCCCTTTTCAGCGAGAATTAGGCAGGGCGTATCATGCGCCTTGCCTTTTTTTTGGTGAAAATTTATGTTAATCGCTGACACGCCGTACCAACAGGCACTTGTCCGCAACGAGTTTTTCTACGATGAAAAGTCAGGACACGGCGAGTACACAAAGGCCGTAGTGTTTGGTTTTCGTGCCGAGCCAGCCCGCGTACCGATGTTTCAGATTATGACCGAGCATGGCGCACAGTGGGCAAGATGCCCTATCCACATGATAGTTACCAAACCCTGCGAGCCGCTGCCAGTGGAAGTGGTGACTTGGTGGGATAATTACGGGTATCAATTTGCAGTGTTGGAGTATGCTTTCCTGCGTGGTTTTTCCTGCACGGCACTGGGACGCGACAAGGTAATCCGCAAGGGTAACTACTTGTTTACTATCGACTGGTGCAAGGACGGGTACAGCGAGATACCAGACCAGCATAAATGCCACCATGTGATTGCGCTTGAGTCTGGCCAGTGGATTGCTTATCCAAACAACCGGCTGGTGTGGAATGACGAGTCCTGGATTAAACCAAATCCGCAGAAAGAATGGCGGTGTCCGACCCGGATTTATTCCGCTGAATCGTAAAATAATTATATACACTGGTAAATAGTAAGTTTAAAATTGATATGTCACACGCTTTAATTCATCCATATAAGACGTGCAACTAAAAAGGGAAAAAACAATGCAAAAATTAGCAAAAATACAGGCAACACTAAAAGCACCAAAAGGGCAGACAAACGCTTTTGGTAATTATAAATACAGAAGCTGCGAGGACATACTGACAGCAGTAAAGCCATTGCTTGATGGCTGCGTATTAACCATCAGCGATGAAATTGTGGCTATTGCTGACAGGATATACGTCAAGGCTACTGCAAGAATATTTGACGAAACCCAGTGGGTAGAAACAACCGCGTTTGCACGAGAGGCAAGCGACAAGAAGGGCATGGACGCTGCACAAATAACGGGCAGTGCGTCAAGCTACGCAAGAAAATACGCACTTAACGGTTTATTCTGCATAGACGATACAAAGGATGCAGACGCTATCGAGCCAGAAGTAAAACAGTCTGCCAGCAAGCAAATTATTCAGGCAGCAGTATCAATGCTGGATGCAGCAGCCTCAACCAGTAATGATACGAAAACATTGGAAAGCTGGACCGACATGGCCGATGAATTGAAAAAGATGGTCTGGCCTGAATTGCACGACATGACTAGAGAAAAAATTAAACAACTAAAGGGAGCAAAGTAATGCACGTCTACGAGAAAACAGCCGAGGGCATTGAGCCCAGGCACATGGTCCAATCAAAGAATGGTAATCTGCGGCCTACTTATGTCTCAGACTTCAGGAAATGGCTGGCAGAGGGCAAGTTAGTCGCGCCGTCTGTTACAACTATACTCGGCATCTTGGATAAACCTGCACTGGTTAATTGGAAAGTTGACAAGCATCTAGAGCAAGCGTTTGCGTGTAAAATTGACAGTTACGATGATTACCTGACAGAAGTTAAAAGGCTGACAGAGTTAAGTCTAGACGCTGCACCCAGAGCCGGTACGGACTTCCACAAGATATTATCAGATTACCAAGCGGGTATATTTTCGGACAACCCACACGAAAGAATGTGCGCGGATAACACTTACGCAACTATTGAGGAATTTACTGGTTTTAAGGCCGACCATTTTCAGTCTGAGGTGTCATTCTGCAAGCCGTCCTATGCTGGGCAAGCTGACTTGATAAGCGACCACTGGGTGATTGATTTCAAAACCAAGCAAGAAGCCAGCAAGTTTAAACCCGGCAAAATGGCATACGATGACCACAGATCGCAACTAGCCGCGTATCGCATGGGACTGAATAAACCCAACGCCCGATGTGCCAATGTTTTTATCTGTCTGGAGGACGGACAGGTAGACTTTCAAGAGCATTTACAACTGGATTTAAACAAGGCCGAGTTGATTTTTAACCATTGTGTCGAGATATGGCACTTAAAACTGTGAGGAAACTTATGCGGACAATGAAAGAAATGCTGGAATCCTGTAATCAAGCAAACATCACAATGCTGTATGACGTGATGTCCAACGGAGTGGGCGCGATAGTCAAAATAAACGTGGCAGAGGGAGACCGATTCCACAAAATTACGCAGGAAGACATGGACCGGGCAGGGACAACGATAGAAAACTTGTCCATGCCGATAACGGATAATGATTTAGCTGACGTTTACAGAAGAAAATCACAAAAAACAATAAAATGAGGGTAATTTAATGGAATACGATAACACCAATCGCGGCGTACTTTTTCAGAATGACGCAAAGAAGTCTGACAAGCACCCAACCTACAAGGGCAATATTCACTTCGGTACGGTAAAAATGAGCTTATCCGCCTGGGAAAAAACATCAAGCACCGGCAAGACGTTTCTGTCACTTTCGGTATCTGAATGGACTGATGGTGTACGCGGTGAAGGACAGCCAGCAACGGTGGCAAGGGTCGCAATGCCACAGACTGCGGCGTTTGTAGATGACGAGATACCGTTTTAGGCTTGAATGAAGTACAACCTGACTTACACGCACTTTGACGAGTTACTGGCCAGCCCAGTCAACCCGTTTCCAGTCGAGAAACAGACTTATTTCTTAACCAGAATATACGAGGCACTGGACGCTATTACAGCCAACCCAGACATTGAAAACTGGCGGACGCTGGCAGATGTAATTAATTTATTGACAACATTGGTGGAGGACATGGATGTCCTGGAGGACAAGGAAAAGACTATTCAACGGGCAAAAGACGTAATCAGGCAAGCATTTGAAAGCGGAAAAAATAGTATATCTGTTGTTGACAGTGGTATAATTCACGCGTTAGTTGAAAGTCTGGAAGAAGCGGTACAGACATTACCTGCGCGGACAGTGATTAGGGCGCACAGATTGACAGAAAAACGGGTGCAGTCAATTTTAAACGGACACAGACAACACGGTGATATTGTGATATGAGGTGCAGAAATTGAAGCTCAAGACATATTTAAAAAGAAACGAGATTAAGGTAATAGACTTTTCCAAGTCTATTGGCGTGACCAAGCAAGCGTGTTACAAGTGGTTGGACGAAAGTGCTTTTCCGAGGCATGATGTACTGAGCAAAATACTCAAGGCCACTAACGGAGATGTGACACCAGTTGACTTTATGCGGGTAGAATATGAGCAAGATGTCAGAAGCACTGAAGAATTACGTCCCTAAGACAACTGTCGGTAAGGGTAGACACTACCTATCGACCGAGGAAGGCGCAGGTATGACGGCTGCTGGCAGAGCTGCATACAACCGGGCAAACGATAGCAACCTAAAGCCACCAGCACCGAATCCTAAGAGTGACGCAGACAAAGGCCGCAAGGCATCATTCTGCGCTAGGATGGGTGGAGTGGTAAGAAACAGCAAAAACGCTGACCGAGCAAAGGCATCTATGCGGAGGTGGAATTGTGGTTCATGAAAACGGTTTATATGCGAATATTAATGCTAAAAGACAGCGGATAAAAGCAGGATCAGGCGAGAAGATGGCTAAAGTCGGCAGCCCAGGCGCACCGACAGCAACAGACTTCAAGGAGTCAGCTA
>Ga0222712_10003377_pt1 | contig 17443 bp, 14 predicted proteins | sample C33_657DmetaG_FD_165043 | JGI IMG/M metagenome (GOLD analysis project Ga0222712, IMG submission 165043) | Estuarine water microbial communities from San Francisco Bay, California, United States - C33_657D | ecosystem: Environmental > Aquatic > Marine > Unclassified | place: USA: California...
CGATTCTCTCCCAGCTTTGACCCACCGACCCAGCCGGTTACCGACCCAGCCAAGGTCAAGGTCAAACTCAGCACCGGAGCCCAGCGCGTCTATGTGGTCGAAGGCGACAGAGTGCTGCTGGCTAGTCCCTGCTCAGTGGGCACGGCCTCAACCCCCACGCCCCACGGCAACTTCCGCATCCAGGATAAAGTCGCCAACCGCCGCCGGGTCAGCCAGCCAGGTGCAGGTTATCCCATGACCTTCTGGATGGAATTCAAACCCGCCTATGGCATGCACTGGGGCTGGGTCAAGCCCTACCCCTGCACCCACGGCTGCGTGCGCCTACCCATCCAAAGCGCTCGCAAGATCTTTGACATGGTTCGCGAGGGCACCCCCCTGATCATCGCCGCCAGCCATCCTGAGGACCAGACCCACGGCGCCAAACTCCCCACACTCGACGACAGCGCCTTGGCTGATCCACCAGACTCCTACATGAAAAGCCCGCAGGTTTTTGAAGACGCCAAGCGCGGCAAAATCTACACCTACTAACCAGGCCTCATGTCCCACCCCCCCGCCAGCACCACTCGCCGCGTCAATGTCCGCACGCCCGAGGTCATGCAGCGCGTGCAAGCCGAGGTCCAGCGGCATTATCGCAGCCCATTGGTCGAGGCCATTCGCGCTCGCGGCGGCCACCTCGAAATTGGCAACACCACCCTGCGCCTGGCGCGCGAGTTCGGCTTCTGCTACGGGGTTGAGCGAGCCATCGACCTTGCCTACGCCGCGCGCCGCGTCTTCAATGATAAGCGGGTTCTGCTCTTGGGGGAGATCATCCACAACCCCGAAGTCAACCGGCAACTCACCGCCATGGGCGTGCAGAGCATTCCCATCAGCGAACACGAGCAAACCGTGGCCACCCTAGGCCCCGAAGATGTGGTCATTGTGCCCGCCTTCGGCGCAGAGACCTCGATCATGAGCACTCTCAAAGAGAGAGGAACCCAGATTGTTGACACCACCTGCGGCGATGTCATGAGCGTCTGGAAACGCGTGCGCTCCTACGCCCGCGAGGGCTTCACCTCAATCATTCACGGCAAGGCCTCCCACGAAGAGACCCGGGCCACGGCCTCGCGCGCGCTTGGCGACGACGGCAAGGGGCATTATCTGGTGGTGCTCACCCTCGAGGATGTCGCCCGAGTCTGTGACTTCATCGTCAACGGTGGCGACACGCAAGTGTTCCTGAATCATTTCGGCGGCGTCTCAAGCCACTCCCCAGGTTTTGACCCCACCCTGCACCTCAAGCGCATCGGCGTGGCCAACCAGACAACGATGCTGAAATCCGAAACCGAGGAGATTCAACGCCGCCTGCGCACCGCCATCGAACAACGAGACGCCGGGCGAGGCGACAATTTTCAAGTCTTCGACACCATCTGCGGCGCCACCCAGGATCGGCAGGACGGTCTATTCGACCTTCTGCGCCACCCCCTCGACCTGTTGTTGGTCGTCGGCGGCTACAACAGCTCCAACACCACACACCTGGTCGAAATCGGCGAGCAACACCTGCCCACCTTCTTCATTCGCACCTCGGAGTGCCTAGGCAGCGTCACCGAGATCCTGCACTTCGATCTGCATCACAAAAGCGAGACCACCTCCTACACCGACCGCCTGGCCGATCCACAAGCCAAGGTCACTGTTGGCATCACCGCTGGTGCCTCTTGCCCCAACAACCTCATCGAAGACACCGTGCTGCGTGTCTTTGAGTTGCGTGGCATCCCTGCCGAAACTGTCCACCAAGCCTGCAAGCCCGCCTGAGCCAGAGAGAACGGCCCAGGCAAAATCCGCACGCCGCCATGCCACCGCCAACCAAGATCAAGCGCCCCTCCTCGATCACAGTCGGTGAATTCTTTACCCAGAACGAGCGTGCGCTGAAACTCAAGATCATTGGCAGCGAAGTTGGCTTCAAGCGCAAAATCCTCGAACCATCGGTCAATCGCCCCGGCTTGGCTCTCTCAGGCTTCTTTTCCTACTTTGCCTACAAGCGCGTGCAGGTGATCGGCAATTCCGAGGTTTCCTTTCTCGACTCACTGGAGCCCAAACTGCGTGCCGCGCGCTTCAGTCAACTCTGCTCGTGGGAGATCCCCTGCCTGGTGGTCGCGCGCGGTCACCGCATCGGGGACGACCTGATTCAAATCGCCAACGAGGCTGGCATCTCGGTCTTCCAGACCAGCATGCTGACCATGAAATTCCTCAATCTAGCCACCATCAAACTGGACAACGCCTTTGCGCCCACTCAGACCGTGCACGGCTGCCTGGTCGATGTGCAGGGCATTGGGGTCCTCATTCAAGGCGACAGCGGCAGTGGCAAGTCCGAGAGCGTCATCGGCCTGCTGCAGCGTGGCGCCAGTCTGGTGGCCGACGACGCCGTGCGTCTGCGCAATGTCGAAGACCGCGAAATCGTTGGCACTGCGCCTGACATGACCCGTGACATGATCGAAATTCGCGGCCTTGGCCTGCTCAATGTCGCCGCTCTTTTCGGCGTCGGCAGCGTGCGCCTGAGCAAGCGTCTCGACCTCATTGTGCAACTGGTTCATGTCAAGGAGGCTGAGGACCTTGAACGCATTGGCCGCGAAGACCGCGAAGCCGACATCCTTGGACTCAAGGTGGCCAGGGTAGAGCTGCCGGTGGCTCCCGGACGCGATGTGGCGGGACTCATTGAACTGGCGGCCCTCAACTACAAATTGCGGGCCTTTGGCTACAATAGCGCCGTGGAGTTCGACAAGCGCCTGCTAAAAAAGATGGCGGAGGACCAACTCGGCTGATAAGACAACCCCAGCCTTTGCAAATGCCATGACCCTTACCCAGGAACTCACCATTCGAAACAAAATGGGGCTGCATGCAAGACCAGCGGCACAGTTCGTCAAACGCGCCAGCAAGTACCAGTGCGAAATCTGGGTGGAGAAAGACGACGAACCCATCAACGGCAAGAGCATCATGGGCCTGATGATGCTCGCCGCTGGGCGCGGTGAAACCATTCGCCTGACCTGCGAGGGCCTGGACGCCGAGGCAGCCATGGCCGACCTCCAACAACTGATCGAAAGCGGGTTTGGCGAATCGGATTGAGTCTGTCGCTTCTCCCCCGATTCAGCACTGACCCTCAGGCGCCCTACTTCCGGTCGAAGAAACTCTCCTCCTCACGGTCACCGACCTTAAGGTAGCGGTAGTACACCTCGAGCTGCAGGGTGCAGAGCACCTGGCGATAGATCGGATTGTTGTTGTCGCCGCCCGAGGGCCAGTTGGGGCGTCCAGCCTTGAAGCTTCCATCGGGCTGCTGGGCGGCAAGAATCTGCGGCAGGAACTGCTGGTTGTAGAACTTCCAGTCATCTCCGCCTGCCTGGAAAAAGGCCTGCGTGTAGTAATACCAGCAATAGAGATTGCAGTTCTTGTTCCAGTCGAGGGGCTCAGACTCCAAAAAGCGCCTCAGGAAAGCCACCCCCTTCTTGATCGAGGCGCTGCGCCCCTTGCCCAGGGTTTGCAGGCCCAACACACCTGTGCCCGTAAGGCTCCACTGATTGTAGTGCTTGTCGCGATCAGCCACCCCGAAACCGCCGTCCTTGGTCTGCATGCGCTCGATGTAATCGCAGGTGCGATCAATGGCCCCATGAAGACCGTCAATCTTCAATCCGGTGAACTTGGCCGCCTTCAAAGCCTGATACTGCCAGCCAGCCACTGACAAATCCTCTCGCTTTGAGGTGGGGCTGCCCTCCGTAATGTTCTTGGTGTAATAGTCCCACGAGCCCTCCGCCTTGCCTGCATCCTTCTTGTTCTGGCACTTGATGATCAGCTCAACGCCCTTGACGAAGGCGTCACGCATGCCCGGCAACTCTTTGCTGCCCAGACGCGCCAGCGTGTACATTTCACCCAGCGCGTAGGTGGCGATGCCGTGCTCATAAGCGCCTGAGTTGCCCTTGAAGTCCTCGGTAATGGCGCCGTATTGGTTTTTCTTGGAGAGCTCGATAAGGTACATGATGCCCTTGAGCACATTGTCACCGTAGAAGGGCGAGTCTGGCGTCTCGCAGCGGCCCAGGAAGCAAAGCAGGACCATGCCCGTCATGGCCGCCTTGTTGCTGCTGCCCCAGGAGCCATCAGGGTTCTGCTTGCTCTTGAGCCACTCCAGCGAGTTGGACACCGCTCGTTCGCACTCCGGAGTGCCACCGCTGTCGGCCAACTTCTTGAGGCGTTCCTGCGGCGAGCAACGCGTTTTCATCGAAGGCGGCAGACTGACAAAGCCCTGCATGGAGCCCATGCCAATGCCCGTGCCAAAGCCACCGCCGGCACCAGCCTTGCCAAAGCCGCCGCTGCCCAGCGATCCGCCGCCAATCATGGAGCTGACATCAGGCACATCGAGCAGGTCTGGCGGCGCATCCGGCAGACTCACTGCCGAGTTGCTGCTGGTGCTGACGATCTTTTTCATCGGCATCGTCTTGTTGAGCGAGGTGCGCTTCTTCTGTGAGACCTTGTGCTTCATTTCCGCACTGGCCTGCGCTCCCTGCTGCGTGCCGCCACCAGGCAAAAAGTCGACCTGCTTTTGGATCAACTGCGAGCTGACCACAATCGCACCGCCCACAACAAGAATGCCGGCGTGAATGGCCAGGCTCAGCGTCAGCGAGCCGCCTCCCAGCTTCCGCCAGGCACGCACAATGGCCGGCACCGGCTTGGCTTCAAAGTGATGCTCTGCCGGCGGCTTGTACACGGTACCGTCTCCAGCGGCAATCTCCTCCACGCCAGCCGCCACCGCCACAGGCTCAGGCTCGGCAACCACCTTCACTGCGGCTGCCGCGGCACTGGGCTTGGGCGCTGCCGTCTTGGGCGCTGCAGCACTGGGCTTGGGGGTGGAAGGCTTGGCTGCCGCGGGTGCCGGCACTGCGAAACTGACCGGAGGCGAATAACTCGGTGGCGTCTCCACCCGCGCGGCCGCTGGGGGTGCGCTGGCCAAATGCAGCGTCGGCGCGTCAGCAGAAAGTGGCTGGCTCTCCACCGCCAAGGGCGGCTGCATCGGCACCCCCTGCCCCTGCTGCGGGTATCCTTGCGGATAGCCCTGCGGCATCATGCCCTGCGGCATCGGATAACCTGGGGGATAACCCTGTGGCATCGGATAGCCCTGTGGATAGCCTTGCTGCGGGTAGCCAGGAGGCATCATGGCCATCGGCATCGTCGGCATCATGCCCTGCGGGTAGCCTTGTGGCATCGGGTAGCCTTGCGGATAACCTTGCTGCGGGTAGCCCTGAGGATAGCCCTGCTGCGGGTAGCCAGGAGGCATCATGCCCATGGGCATGGTAGGCATCATGCCCTGCGGCACAGCACCCTGCGGCTGGGGCGCTGCAGAGGCATCAGGCGCGGGTTGCTGGGGATGGCCTTCTGGATTGGTGGCTTGAGGGTCCATGGCAAGATGCAGAGAAATCCACCTGGTGCGTGATGGGATCAGGAATCGCAGCCGCAACCACTCAGAGCACAGGGTTGGGCTTCAGCCGCGGGCTCAGAAACCAGGCAAGGAGCAAGCGGACGGCCCGCCTCAGGCAATGGGGCCTGCATGGCTGGGTTTGGCGCCTGCGCGCTGAGCCCAAGCTCAGCGATCAAGCGCATATCCTGCGCCGTCTGAGGGTTGGCTGCAGTGAGTAACTTGTCGCCGTAGAAGATGGAATTGGCGCCGGCAAAGAACGCCAGTGCCTGCGCCTCACGGCTCATCTGCGTGCGGCCCGCACTCAAGCGGACTTTGGCACGCGGCACTGCGATGCGGGCCACTGCAATCATGCGCACCAAGGCAAAGCTATCCACCTGGGCGGATTCAGCCAGAGGAGTGCCTGCCATTGGCATGAGGGCGTTGATCGGAATGCTCTCAGGCGGAGGATTAAAACTGGAGATCACCTCCAGCATTTTAAGGCGATCTTCGATGGTTTCACCAAGTCCGAGAATGCCGCCGCAACAAACGGACATGCCGGCCTTCTGCGCGTGCTCAATGGTACGCAGGCGGTCTTCGAAACTGTGCGTGCTGACAATGTTGGGATAATGCTCAGGCGAAGTGTCCACATTGTGGTTGTAGGCGGTCACACCAGCCTCCTTGAGTTCTCGAGCCTCCTCTGCGCCCAGTTGACCCAAGGTCACGCAGACTTCCATGCCAAGCTTAGCCACCTCGCGAACGGTCTCGAGCACTTGGGTGAATTGTGCCGTACCCTGCCTCACCCCCTTCCATGCGGCTCCCATGCAGAAACGCGTGCTACCACTGGCCCGAGCCTGCAGCGCCCTTTGCACCACCTCCTGCACAGGCATGAGGCGCTGCGCCTGCACGCCCGTGTCATAGCGGGCGCTTTGAGCGCAGTAACCGCAGTCCTCGCTGCAACCTCCCGTTTTGATGCTCAGCAGCGTGCAGAGCTGAACCTCGTTGTTGTTCCAATGGGCCTCATGCACGGAACGGGCCTGTTTGATGAGGTCAAAAAAAGGCAGTTGGTAGAGGCGATGCAGCTCGGCGTAAGTCATGGCGGATAGGGGCAAGTCCAGCATGCAATTGTGACACGGACTGCCAGGGGCAGCAAGGCCGAACCACCCGCAGAACACCGTCCCCTTCGCTTCGTTGGAATCAAAAACAGCCAACGCGCCACCTGCCAACGCGCCACCTGCCAACGCACAAAAAAGCCCGCCTTTTGAGGGGCGGGCCGATTTGAACGACGGACACTGGCAGAATCTTCCGCCAGCCCCGAAGTGGCTCGATTAGCGCTTGGAGAACTGGAAGCGCTTGCGGGCGCCTGGGCGACCTGGCTTCTTACGCTCACGGGCGCGACTGTCACGAGTGAGCAGACCAGCCTGCTTGAGGGTGCCGCGCAGTTCGGGGTTGACGGTAATCAGGGCGCGAGAGATGCCCAAAACAACGGCTCCCATCTGACCATTGACGCCGCCGCCACTGGCCAGAATTTTGAAGTCGTAGGATTGGCGGCTGTTGGTCAGGGCCAAAGGAACAATGACCTGATTCTGCAGGGTGACGGTGGGGAAGTATTCCTCAAAGTCACGGCCATTGACGGTAATGGATCCGCTGCCTGGAAGGATGCGGACACGGGCGATGCTCGTCTTGCGGCGGCCGGTGGTAGTGGCGAGGGGTTTGCTCATGGCGAAGTTCAGTCTGCGGTCGGAAGTGACAGGGAACCCAATTAGGCGAGGGTGTAGACCTTCGGGTTCTGGGCGGCGTGAGGATGTTCCTCACCCGAGTAAATCTTGAGTTTGGTCACCACGCGGCTTCCAAGGCGATTGTGGGGCACCATGCCCTTGACGGCACGCTCAATCAGGAGTTGCGGGCGACGCTGGCGCACTTTCTCTACGGTTTCGCGCTTCTGGTTGCCGATATACACCGCCGTCTTGCTGGTGTAGACCTTCTGTGTCTCCTTCTTGCCGGTGAAGCGAACCTTGTCGGCGTTGATCACCACCACAAAGTCACCAGTATCGACATTCGGGGTGAAGGTGGGGCGGTTCTTGCCGCGGATCAGATTGGCGGCAGCCACCGCGACTTGGCCCAGGATCTGGTCCTTGGCATCGATGATCCACCACTGGCGGTTCACGGATTGGGCATTGGCAGAGAAGGTCTTCATGTTCGTTGCGGGAATTGCGGGCCACCCAACAGGGAGGCAGCGCGGGAGGGGCGTGGAGCATAGGGGATGGCCCCTTGCTGTCAAACGGAAACTCAGGCCCAAATCCGGGGTTTTTTACCCCCCAGCCTCAGGCATGAACGGCTCGCGAAGGCCTCAGGCCCATGCCCGGCGCAGGAGATTGAGGAAATTGCCACTCATGACCCCCTCGATGTCCGTCTGGCTGTAACCGCGCTTCTCGAGCATTCCGGCAATCCGGGCCACATCGGCAATGGTGTCCAGGTCCTGCGGAGTCTGCTCGGTACCATAACCACCGTCAAGATCCGTACCGATACCCACATGGCGGGCGTTGCCGGCCAATTGGCAGATGTGGTCCATGTGGTCGCAGATGACCTCGAGCATGAGGCCGCTTTGCTGCGGGGTGGTGCTGCCTCGAACCCAGCCAGGGATCATCATCCATGCATCCAGGGCGGCGCCCAAAACAGCACCGCGCTCAATCAGGGCCTTGATTTGATCATCACTGAATTGACGCACATCGGGCACCAGTGCCCGGCAGTTGCTGTGGCTGGCCCACACCGTGCCTTGAAAGACTTCCAAGGCCTCCCAGAAGGATTCATCGCTGAGGTGGGTGACATCAAGGATCATGCCCAGGCGGTCCATCTCGCGCAGCAATTCCCGTCCCTGCGGCCTCAATCCGCCGGGAGTGTCGTGGCCCATCGCGTAACGACAGACCCCGTAATGCGCCGGCCCAATGGCTCGCAGGCCCTGCTGCCAGGCACGCTCGAGATGCGCCGGGGTCAGGATGCTGTCGGCCCCCTCGAGGCTCAGGATGTAGCAGATGGGCTTGGTTTCGTCGGCGATGGACTCATCCGTCCACAGGGTCACGGCTGCCTCGAGTTGCTTCAAATTGAGGATTTGCCGCAACTGGCCCTCTTCCTCCATGGCGCGGTACCAAGCCAGCTGTCCCTGGGTTTCGGCGTAGGCCTGGTGCGGCGACATCCAATTGGCAATCGGCGAGACTCCAGGCATGCAGCCCGCCAACTGCGTCGCCACACAGAGGCCCATTTTGCAGCGACGCATCTCGGGAAATGCCGTGGTGCCGCAGGCCCTGCCCTTGCCTGTCATGCCCTGCTCGCGAAGCCGAATTTCCGGCACGCTCAGGCGCAGGTCGCGGTTGAAGCCACCAAGGGCATTGAGACTGAGATCGAGATGAGCGTCGAAAATCAACATGATCAGAGCGACATAACGCAACTGACGCAAGAAATCCTGCGAACCTGCGCGTTGAGATGCGCATGTCCCTGTTCCGAGTTCCCCTGGCTCTGCTCGTCATTTGCGGTCCATGCTCGGCGCAGCACCAGGACAGCGTGCCACTGCCTCAACTGAGGGGTTCCTGGACGCCCCTGACCATGGCCCCCAGTGGCAATGCAGCCACGGTCCACCAGATCAACCCGGGCTTCAGCGTGCAAACCGGCCCAGGCCACCGCGAGGGCTACAGCAGCCTCTACCACTGCCCCGAGGGCAAGCCGTTGAATTTTGGCGACAGCCGCAGCAATCTCAGGGCCCTGCACGGCCTGATTCATTTACCAGTGGGCAATGCCCTGCTCGTTGGCGATGCCAAACAAGGCTGGAATCTGGCAGGCCGCGACTCCAAAACAGGGCAATGGAAGCAGATCGCGCTGCAATGGCTACCGCGCCAACCCATGCCACCGATCCAATGCGGCGATGCACCCCTGCGCGTTGCCGTGTTCGACGACTACGGCAGTTTTGGCAAGGGGGTGCCGGTGTGCGTGGAGCGATTGCAACAGCACCAACCAGGCGTTGAGGTGCGGCAACTCAGGGCCGATGAGATCGCCGCCGGAGCGCTTCGCCAGTTTCACATCGTGGTCTTCAGTGGCGGCAGCGGCGGCAAACAGGCCTCAACGCTAGGCATGATTGGGCGCCAGGAGGTTCGTGAATTCGTCCGGCAGGGCGGTGGCTACCTTGGCATCTGCGCTGGCAACTACCTGGCCTGCCGCGGGTTTGCCTGGGGTCTGGGCATCCTCGACGCCAAGACCAAATCCTCGCGCTGGGCCAGAGGCACTGGCGACCTGCTGATTGAGGCCGTTGGCGAGGGACCTGCCCTGCTGGGCCTGCCAGCCGAAGTCACCACAATTCGTTATGCCAACGGCCCCGTCTTCGCGCCGGCAGGTGACACTGAGATTCCCGATTTCACGACGCTGGCCGTCTTTCGCTCGGAGTTCGCCAAGAACGGTGCGCCCAAGGGGGCACAGATTGGCAGTCCGGCCATGGTCAGTGGCCAATTCGGCCGCGGCAGGGTCCTCTGCAGCAGCCCTCACCCCGAGCAGCAGCCAGGGATGGAAGATTGGCTGTTTCGGGCCGTGAGCTGGCTGGGCCGCCGCCAACCCGATCCATGAAAACGCCAGAGGCTACCAAAAGAGATTGACTCCAGCGCCGAAAACCCGCTAAAACGCCACTCCTCAATTTTCCCCTTTCGTATGAGCGACTCGACCCCTCCCCCTCCCCCCTCTGGTGGCCTGCCTCCCCCCTCCGCTCCTCCGCCGCCACCCATGGCGCCCGCAGTGACCGTCAAACCCTTGGGAGGTGAAGGAAGCGTGCAACCCCGAGTGGGCACCGCCGCTGTTTCCCTTCCCTCAGCGCCCCAGCCTCCGATCGCCTCCGCGCCTCCGCCCATGGCCCCAGCGGCGCCGCGCCCACCCGCGATTCCCGGAGCGCCACCCGCGGCCACAGTGCCGATGGCACCGATGAGCGCCCCGAAAATTGAGACTGGAGCCACGACCGTGCCCATTGCCAAGACAGTGCCCCTCAAGCCGATGAGCCCCGCCAGCCGTCCCGCTGCTGGAGGCACCTCCCCGCTCGGCGCTGCCGGTGGCGCAGGCGCGCCGAAGGCAACGGTGAAGCTGCAACAAACGCAGCCCATGAGCCGTCCGAGCATCTCCGCACCACCGAGCGCTCCGGTCAAACGCACCTCTGGCAGCGACACTGAGGCCCTGCTCGAAGATGAAAAGGACCCCGAGGAGGGTCTCCTCCCCCTCTCCCTGATCTGCCTCCTGCTTTCCGTGGGGCTGCTCGCCTTCCAAGCCTTGGGCTCGGACCGCGTCGCCTCTGAGGACGGCTCTGGCATCAAGGTGCCGCAGCCCAATCCGGCGAAATGGGAGCGCCTCAATGTGGACCACACCTGGACCAACGACTTCGATCGTTTTCTGCCCCCGGTGACCAAGTAAGCTCAAGGCCACAAGCCGCAACCCCAGAGACACCCTCGACCATGTCCGCCTCCCTTCTGCTTTCGCTCTTCGTGTTCCTGCTCTCCGCTGCAGCTCTGGCCCTGAGTTTCATGGCCAAGGGCGGCATGTGAATTTGCAGATCCACAAGGCCCCTGCAATTCATTCCCAGAGCTACTGATCTGGCCCTAAGCCTGCGATCACGAACCCTGAGTGCCGCAGGCGAGCGACTGCTCCGCTCTCTTGAACGATTGAGGAGCCGAGGGCACCTGAATCAGTGTCTCCTCCGCTGAGTCGTTGCCACTGGTGCCTCTGATCTCTGGAGACCACCTCTCAGGGCACCAGACTGGCTGGTCGAACCCGCCGACGGATCACGGACCGATGCCTAAGCGCCGTGACGCCCAGGGAGGTCCACCAGCATCTGCGCATTGCCAGGATAACGCTCACAGAGCGTGATCACGCGCTGGATGGCGTCAATGGGTTTGCCTCCGGCCAGACCGCGGCGCAGCATGTGAATCTTGTCGAGCTGGAAGGGAGGCAGGAGCAACTCCTCGCGCCTGGTGCCACTCTTGAAGATGTTGACCGCTGGATAGTAGTACTGCTCAGCAAGCTTGCGATCCAACACCAGCTCCATGTTGCCGGTGCCCTTGAACTCAAGGAAAATGAGATCATCCATGCGGCTGCCGGTTTCGATCAGCGCCGTCGCCAAAATGGTGAGGCTGCCGGCGCCGCGCGTGTTGCGCGCAGCAGCAAACAGACGACGCGGAATCTCCATGGCCCCCACGCCCATGCCGCCGCTCATCGTGGCGCCGCCAGACTTGGCATTGTTGAAGGCACGGGCCAGACGGGTGATGGAATCCATGAGCATGAAGACATGCTCACCGCATTCCACGAGGCGCTTGGCGCGTTCGATGGCCAGAGTGGCAATGCGGGTGTGGCTGCGCACATCCTGATCATTGGAGCTGGCGTAGATCTCAGCTTGGGTAAAGATGCGCTTGAACTCGGTGACTTCCTCGGGTCGTTCATCGACCAGCAGGATCATGAGTTTCATGCCGGGATGATTCTGCACCACCGCCTCGGCGATGTGTTGCAACAAGGTGGTCTTGCCCGTGCGCGGCGGGGCGACAATCAAGCCGCGCTGACCGCGTCCCACCGGGGTGAACATGTCCAGCACCCTTGTCGTGACTCGCTCCTGTGAGGTTTCAAAGGAAATGCGCTTGTTGGGGTTGATGGCCTTGAGCTCCTCAAAGAGCGGCAAATCGCGCACCGACTCCGGCACGCGGCCATCGACCTCGCGAACCGCAGTCACCAACAGGCCACGCGGCCCCTTTTGCGCCGTGGCCTCAAGCCACATGCCCTCGCGCAGACCCAATTGACGAATCGTGTCGGGATGGACAAAGGGATCGGCGGGATGCTGCGCAAAGCTGCGCTCGCGCAGGCGCAGAAAGCCCTGTCCCTTGGGATTGAGCTCAAGCACTCCGGCCACCGGCTCGGGAGGACCAAGCACCGTGGGCGGCGGCATGGAAGGCTCCTCGTCCTGGGGCGGCCTGGGTTGATGCGATGAGGCGTTGGGCTGAGCAGGCTGACCTCCACCATTGAGACGACGCGCCATTTTCTCGGCCTTGAAGCGCTCGCGGCGCTCCTTCCAGCGCTCCCATCGCGCTTTGCGACGACTGCCGCCGCCCTCCTGGCCTTGGGGTTCATGAGCGTCCTGTGCGTCCCGTGGTCCATGGCCCGCAGGGACCTGCGCCTGCGGACTCTGAGCCTCTGGATGCTGAGCGACTGGAGCCGGGATTGGTGCCGGGGCCGGCGGCGCGGTCACCGCGCTCTGATCCACTGGCAACTCGACTGCCGGCGCCCTGTCCACAGGTTGAAAATTGAGTTCTGGAGTCGTCACTGTCTCCTGCGCTTTTTTACGCGTGACCTTGACGGCCTTGGGCTTTGTCGCCGCCTTTTTGGCCGCAGGCTTCTTCACCGCCGCGACTTTCCTGGCCACAGGCTTTGCCTTGGCGACAGCACTGGTCTTGGCCTTGGGCGCTTTCACGCTTTTGACGACTTTCTTGGCCACAGGCTTGGTGGTCTTGGCCGTTTTCACAGCGCTTGCTTTCTTGGCTGCGGCCTTCTTGGGCTTGTCACTCATGAGAAATGGGGAAAGGGGGGATTAATCAAGTTGCTCGACGATCGAATCATCGATTTCAAAATTGGCGTGCACGCTTTGGGCGTCGTCGTAGTCGTCGAGAAGGTCGTAAAGGCTCGTGGCTCCGCGAGCCGTCGCCAGATCGCTGATCAAAAGGGGCGCGTTGGCTTGGTAAATCAGGCGCGGCTCCAGGGCGGTATGACCCGATTGACGCAGGGCCGCGACCACTTCAAAGAGCTCGTCAGTGGCCGTGTAAAGCAGCCACACTTCGCCGCCGTCCTGCACATCCTGGGCCCCTGATTCGAGGGCCAGCTCCATGGCGGCATCCTCGTTGAGCTTGTCCTTGGGCAGACGCAACTCGCCGCGCCTTGAAAACTGATAGGCCACACTGCCGGCATCGGCAAAGGTGCCGCCGTTTTTGGAAAGCAGGGTGCGCAGGTCATTGGCGCTGCGGTTGCGGTTGTCGGTGACCACTTCGACGAGGAAGGCAGCGCCGTTGGGACCATAGGCCTCATAGAGAACTTCCTCGAGGCTCTGGCCGTCGAGTTCGCCGGTTCCCTTTTTGACGGCGCGCTCGATGTTGTCATTGGGCACATTGGCGGCACGCGCCGCCAAAATCGCACTGCGCAGGCGCGCATTGAGATCGGGATTACCGCCGCCGTGCTTGGCGGCGATGGTGATTTCCTTGGCCATTTTCGAGAACACCTTGCCGCGTTTGACATCCACGACGGCTTTGATGTGCTTGACCTTGGACCACTTGTTGTGACCTGCCATGTCAGAGAATAAAAAGGACTGCGGGTTTCGGTGACAGAACAACGGGGTCTGCCTCCTGCCACCCCGCCTTGAGCGGAAGATGAACTCCACTGCAATGCGCCCGGGGGTGGACCCTAACTGGGATCGTCTGGATCAAGCGGCCTCGCCGCGGTTCCATGCCTCCGAGTTCTCCACCGTGGGTTGCAGGGGTTTCGGCCTTGGGACCAAAACGGGAACTTCAGGGTCAGCGCTCAGGGGCGGAACCAAGGACACTTCCACCCACACAGGGGGAAGGCCTTCTATGGTCCTAGTGTGGACAGCAGCAGGGCTGCGCGCAAGGCCTTTTTTGCCCCGCCCTCACCCCGAAACCCTGACTGCCCCTTAGGGTTTGGGCAGGACCTGCACCGCGTCAATATGCACACTGCCACGGCTATCCCCTGCGCGGAATGTGACAGCAGCTTCCTCACCGACATTGAATGTGAAGACTCCCAAACTATGCCAACCCTTGTCCCCTGATGCCGCCTTGCTCTGATCGAGACTCATCTCGGTCTGGCCCTGAGCGTGCGTCACGCTGATCTTGGCGGCCTTGGCGCGGTTTTCGTGCGGCTGCCAAAACACCCGCACCTCATGCTTGCCGCCCTGCTTGACGGCAAAGGCGAAACGAGCGGAGGCGTCCTTCTGATTGCTGTAGCGGTAATGACTGCCGACAAAGGGCTTGAGACCCTCGCCGCTGGACCAGGTGCCCGTCAACTCCGCATCCTCATCATCAATCACCAAACCCTCGAGGCGCTTGGGGTCAATGCTGTCGGAGGCCACCTCCGGAAGTTTCTTGGCGTTGGCAGGCAAATACAATTCGCCCTCGAGCGAATCGCGGCGCATCGCCCCGGGCTTGCTCATGAGGTCCTTGAGGATGTCGAGGTACTGCTCATAGACGCCGCGCGGCGTGGTGTGGTGACGCACACAGATCCAGGCCGCCTTGCCCACCACCTCGCCCATCATGCCGCAGGTGCGCATCACACGCGTGCTGCCCAAGGCGTGGCGCTCGACGCTGATGGTGCGTCCGGCCATGAACAAATTGCCGACATCGCGGGAGTAGAAGCAGCGGTAGGGCACCGGGTAACCATTGCGACGGTCGGTGTGCTTGCCGAACTCCGCGCGGCTGATGAAGGGATTGTCGGGGAATTTCACCGCATACTGCTCCTTGGGATAATGCAGGTCCTGATCCCAGGTCGTGGGCACGCAGCCGTCGGGATGGATCACGCCCTTGACCATGTCCTCGCCATTGAGCACCAGGTCGCCAATGATGCGACGGCTCTCGCGTGGACCGCCAATGTAGGCCAACCACTGCATGCCATAATTGGCATAGCGTTGCGCCTCCTGAGTTTTAAGGGCACTGACCGCTCCATAAACAGCGCGGAAGTTGTGATCGCGGATCAACTCCAGATCGTTGATGGGATGCTTGTCAAAGCCACTTTCCCAGAACCATTCGCCATGCAGAAACTCCTGCATGTTGGGCGTGGGAGTGTAGCCCAGATCAAAGCCCTCCTGATTGGCGCGGTTCTTCTTGCCGACAGGCTCCATGGCACGAGGCTCTGGGAAATCGCCGATCTTCAGCGGCAGCGCCCAAGGCGTGGCTGGCCAACTCACCGGTTGCGCCATGCGCTTGAGCACCCACATGTTGCTCATGCCCATGCGCCCCTTCTCCTCCATGAGGAAGGCCGCCCCAGCCAGCGCACCCACCGTGCCATGGCCAGTGCAGTCCACAAAAAACCGACCCACAAACCTGGTTTCGCGACCGCTGCGCGTGTCCAAACCAACCACGGCGCGGATCTGCTTGCCCTGCTGCATTTCCACGGCGTGCACCGAGGTGTTGAGATGGAGATCCAAATTGGCATGAGCGCGCACGGTCTGCTCCTTCAAGGCGTCGTTGAACTCGGCGGGATCTGCGGCCGGACTGTTGCTGGCGCGATCGGCAAACTCCTCAACGATCTCACCGAGATGTGGATACAAACCGCGCCGTGTGCCGCCCTGCGCCCAAACCTGAATTTCGCTGCTGCCATTGCCGCCCAACACGGGACGGTCTTGAATCAAGGCCACCTTGAGTCCCTGACGGGCTCCTGAAATCGCCGCACCCAAGCCAGAATACCCACCGCCGACCACCACCAGATCATAGGTTGCACTCTCTGGCGCCTTCTCCGGCAGCCCCAACAAACCACGGCGCAGTGCCGCCAAGGCCTTGGCCTCAAGCGGCGGCTTGGCCGCTGGATCGGTGGTGAAATAAAGCGCGTCCACGCGCCCGTCAAAACCCGTCAAATCATGCAACTGCACCGGCACCTTGGCCTCCTGCTGCACTTCAATTTCACCGGCCTTCTGCCAGAGCCAATCGGCACCCTCAGTGCCAAGCACCTTTTCCAAGCGCTGACCGGCCACACTGACTTGAAACTTCCCAGGAGGCTCAGGAGCCTGCCACGGACCCACCCAGTTCTTGGTGCGCACCCAAACCTGATGCCGTCCTGGCTTGAGAGTCACCTGGCCCTGCGCATCCGCCACCGGTTTGCCCATGCCATGGGCCAGAAGATAGGGTGAGCCCATGACATGAATAAACTGCGTGTCGAGCACCCAGCCCCCAGGCATGGCCATGGCCTCAGCCTCCAACCAAGCCTCCTGAGGAGCGGCGAAAACCATCACGGGCAGCAACAGGGCGCAAAGCAGACGATTCATGGGAATCGCCCATCCTGCAACGCTTCGCTGGGAAACTCAACCGCGAAGCATGCTGATCGTCCGCATCAGCATGAGCACAGCCCCCCGAGCAACCGCTGAGCAGGGCTCTCAAATCCCGCCAAATGCGGGTTGCCTGCCTCGCCAGAGGCTTGACCTCTCGGCAGGGCGAGCGGAGACTCGCGCCGTTCATGACCAAGGCCCTTCTGCCCTGCCTGCTGCTGGCGGCCAGCGCCACGCTACCCCTCGCGGCGCAGGTCAGCCGCAGTCCCCTGCAGGAGCATCGCAGCAGCCTGGGACTTGAGTTTGTTGCCGTCGTGGGCAGTGCCGCCCTCATCGCCCGTCACGAGGTCACGGTTGGACAGTGGCGGCAGTTCCTTGAGCAGAGTCATTACGATTGGTCATTTCAGCCGCACTTTGAGCAACAAGACAACCATCCCGCGGTGGGAATCAGCCTGCAGGACGCCCGGGCCTTCTGCAACTGGCTGACCCGCTTCGAACAAGACAACGGCAAGTTGCGTGCGGGACAACTCTACCGCCTACCCACCCGCGAGGAATGGGACGCCGCCGCCGCCCTGAATCGCAGCCGCAAACCCGACCTGAATCTCACCGATGTCGCTGAGGACGAAAAAACCCACCCTTGGGGCATGGCATGGCCTCCCCCCACGGGCGCCGGCAACTTCGAGGCCTCAGGCATCAAAGGATACCAGGATGCCCACCGCTTCACCGCGCCTGTCGGCAGCTACAGCGCAAACTCCAACGGCCTGCATGACCTTGCGGGCAATGTCTGGGAGTGGTGCTGGGACCCCGAGATTCGCGCCCAACAACAGGGACACCTCAGAGGTGGTTCATGGGCTTATTTCCGCCAAGAGTGCCTGCGCTCTGATTACAGCATGAGCGCACCGGCAGAACTGCGCGCCGCCACGGTGGGCCTGCGCTGCGTTTTTGAGGACCCGGTGCGCACTGCCAGCATGCTGGCCAATCTCGAAGCCAAT
>Ga0222712_10003378_pt1 | contig 17439 bp, 15 predicted proteins | sample C33_657DmetaG_FD_165043 | JGI IMG/M metagenome (GOLD analysis project Ga0222712, IMG submission 165043) | Estuarine water microbial communities from San Francisco Bay, California, United States - C33_657D | ecosystem: Environmental > Aquatic > Marine > Unclassified | place: USA: California...
GCTGAAGGGCGTACCACTCAACGAGCGCTGCACCTGCCCGCGACCAGACCCGAACGACCCACAGAACCAGAAGGGTCTGCTCGACCGCATCTTGCGGCGCTAGACCGAACGCAAGCGCGCGAATCCGCGCGCGCCGTTACAACCCGTTCTTGCTGCGGAAGACTGCGACGATTGCGTTGGCATGACCGTGGCCCATGCCGAACTTCGTCTTAAGATGCGCAACCTGCTCCATGTGCGCCTTCGCCGACACATTCTTGAGCTCCTTCATCCAGTGCTCAATCGGCTTCCCGTACTTCGCCTCAATAGATGGGAAGTACGAGGCGGGACCCTTTACCTTCGCGTCGGCCATACCCAACTACCCCCTCGTTCAACAATCTAGCTAGGGAAGAATATCCTCAGACTGTAGGAACGCTCGCAACGGAGCAAGTGCAACGGCACCGTTGATGAATCCCCCAATGATCTGACAGGTGTCCGCCTCATTAATACGACCATCTCCGTTCGTGTCATACCACTGCCTGCAATCAATTCCTGGGATGCTCTCATCAGTTGAAATGCCACCCATCATAACCACGCCGATCACCTCACCAGAAGCATTTAGTACAGCGCTGCCAGAAGATCCACCGGAGATAGTTACATCAAGCTTCAATACGGCGTCATCCTCCTTTGCTTTCTGGTCTCGTGCCCACCCAGCAACAAATCCAGAAGTAAAGGTGATTGAGTTGCCGCCAATAGCTGGAAAGCTAAAGATTCGAATTGGCGCGCCCAGTGCTGGCTCATCCCCAAGCTCCGCGATTTGTAATACGGGCCACCCCGGCGTGAGCTTGCTGCCTTTGAAGTCCACCTCCAGAAGCGCAAGGTCATGGCGGTCAGCAACGGCGAGCACTGTTGCCGAGTACCACGTGAAGTTCTCGCCCTTTAGGTCGTCCAGATACAGTACCCACAGCGACGCGTCAGGATCACATTCGTATTCTTCACCTGGCTCCTCTGCAACATGTTGGTTGGTAATGATTAGCCCGGTGCGCACGATTTGTGCACCAGACCCCTCGGCGCACCAATTCAAACTTCCGCTTTCTTCCACGCCCCACACAATCTTGACGGCAGTTTTGTATAGGTCACCTTCAGCAATAGGAGTGATTGAAGCAGAGGCACTCGGCTCTGCGCTCGGACTCGCTCCGGTATTGACGCCTCTCGATAGGTTGAAGCCAGCAACAACAATCAGCGCTGCAGCCACGATGAGAGCCGGCACCTTTGCGATCTGAAGTAGGGCTGAAGGTTTACGGCGCTTCTTCCGTACGGTCGCTTTGCGCTTCTTACTCTTGGCGGGCATCAGCAACCTCATGCTTCATGTGGGGAAGCCCCCAACCTTGTAAGTGAATCTACCTCAGACCAACAACAGGTCGCAATGTCTTTCTAAGCTGGGCTGCGTCATTTATCTACCCTTGTAAGCGTTTAGTCTGCCATGCGCGCACAAACGCTTCCTGCCGGCCTTGGTCGATGCATTCGCGCTTCATGACGCGTACGCGCTGAATAGCCTCCGCGGGTGTGCAGCCGAGCTCAATCAGCAGCAACCCAAGAATCGTTCCTGTGCGTCCTATGCCACCGCGACACGCCACCGCCACAGTTCGCCCGGCTCGGAGTCGATCAACAACCTCGCCCAGGAGCACTCGGAGTTCGGCATCGTGCCCTGGGTGCGGCGTACCACCATCAGGGATCGGAAAGCGCAGGAGCTCAATGTCACTCTCGCGCAGAGCTGCGCGCAAGTCCTGCGGCCCGGCGGGTGGCGCCACGTTGTCAACGAAGCGAGCAATTTCGTGGTCTTCATTCAAGAGCACGAGCGTGTCGACGCGGTACTCGTCACGCAGTCGCTGAGCGTCAAGCCGTGCGCTGCGCGCGTGCAGCATCCCTGAGACACCAGGGTGATTTTTCCCTGGTAGGAAGGTGCGTCCGAGGCGACCCGTAACAGAGCGGTCGGTAACATCAAGCCAGTCGACGCGCAGCGGATTGTTCAGGGAATCTCCACCAACCATCTCGTTCATTCGCTCGCCCCCACACCGGCTGCCCCTCTTGCGCTTTTGTGAGACGCATTCTAGTATCCGCGCCCCTTGTTGTAGCGGAGGAGGTGCCATGCCCAGCCAGCCAACCCCCCAGGACTGGAACTCGCGCCGCTCCGAGGATTCCATTGAGGATCCCCGGTTCACACGCGAGGAGCTGCTGCAGCGTCAGCTCCTTACTTTCGGTGGGGGAACCTTTCGCAACCAGGTGATGATCGGTGCAGAGTGGCGTGTTGGGACCGACCTATCGGGGATTAAGTTTCTTGATTGCACCCTGACCTGCGCAGATTTTTCGCATTGCGATCTTCGTAACTGCAGCTTTGTTGGCTCACGCTTTGTCGTCGCAAACTTCCTCTGCGCAAACGCTGAGGGCGCTGACTTCACCAAAGTGATCGGGCCCGCCAGCGACTTTATGGCAGCAAACCTGCGCAACGCACGTCTCATTGGCGCGTCTATCGTTTCATCGGACTTCCGTGGCGCGGACTTGCGTGGCGCTAATCTCTCAGGCGCAGTACTGAGCGAATCGCGCTTCTGCGCCGCGAACCTGGAAGGAGCGATCCTCACAGATGCGATCCTCGACGGTGCCGACTTTACGGGCGCAACAATGCCTGATGGCACGCTGTACCGCGATCCGAAGGCCGAACCCATTGTGCTACCTGTGGCGAAGGTAGAGAGGGACGCGGCGTGACGAAAGAGAAGGCATATCTCACCGGGGCACAAACGTTTTACCAGCGCCACCTGCTTGCTGAGGCGCTTTGCGGGCATTCTCTGTGGCGCGACATTCAACACGCGGCGGGGGAGCTCCCTGGCCCGGTTGTCTTTAAGGATGAGCTGCGCGCCTTGCGATCCAAGCTCGGAGTAAGCCACGAGCAGAAGTGGCTCGATCGCCTCGACGCAATGGGCGTGAACATCACCGAGGTTGGGGCCGAGGGTGCCGACGACGAGCGCGTAGCCCGCACCCTTGCCGCCATCGAGGCGGGTGCGGAGGCGATTCATGGCGGTCGCATCGCGTTCGGCCGATGGAACGGTGAGCCAGACCTCCTCATCCGTTCAGATGTTATTCGCCGCATTCGTGGTGCAGCAACGCTGAGCAGCGCGTCTGCAACGACCACACGATATGAGGCAGGCGATATGAAGCTCTCCGGAGACTTGGCGGTGACCGCACTGCTGCAAGTTGGCCTCTATGCGGAACTTCTTGACCTCATCCAAGACATTCCAGTCACCGATCGGCATCAGCATGAGATGCACTTTTTCTTGGGTGCTGCGGATGATGATCAAGATGGCGGGGAGCTGCAGGGTCTTCACTCATGGTCTACCGCCGCCGTAGGCGCATATGTTCGCCGACACATGAGCAACGTGGAGGTTGCGTGGGACAACAACGGCGCATCGCTGCCAGCCGATCCAGAGCCAGTCGACTATTGCGGCCGCTGTGCCTGGGAGCGCAACTGCGACGCGGTTTGGCGCGACAGGCGCGATCTCGTGCTTGTATCGGGCCTACGTCGGGATGAGCGCCGGGCGCTCAAGCGCGTAGGTATCAACACCGTCGGAGAGCTAGCGGACGACCCGACAGTGGCTGCTGAGGCTATCCCGATGCACGAGCGTCGCAGCCACCTTGCCCGTCAGGCAGATCTTCAAGAGAAGAGTCTGAACCTGCCAGTACCGCTGCACGAGCTTCGCCCCCCAACGCGCGGTGTGTTCGAACGCGAAGAGGTGCGACGGGGATTCGCTCGGCTGCCCGTAGCCGGCACGCGCGGCATCTATCTAGATTTCGAGCGATACGATTTCAATGAGCGCGAGGGCGGTGGGCTTGAGTCACGCGCCATCATGGCGGGACTCGCGGTCGATTCCGGTAGTGCCGAGGCGACGAGCGCCAGCTACCACCACGCGTTTGCCCCAACCCCTGACAACGAGCGCGCCATGTTTGAAGAGCTCGTCGCGCTTATCACTGCACACCTCCCAATCAGGAGCGGTGACGACGACGTCCGTACGCCTGTCTTCCACTTCAGCGCCTTTGAACCATCGACGTTCGCACGACTCTCAGAGGAGTATGGAATTGGTGCTGGCCTCTTGGACCAGATTGACTTTGTTGACCTGCGCGACATCACGGTGCGCGTCGCAACGATCGGCGTAGAGACGTACAGCTTGAAGGAGCTAGAGCGCCTCACAAAGTACGAACGCACGGTGCCACTCAAGGAGGTTCAGCTCGCCGCCATTCAGTATTTCAAGTACCTCATGGCAGAGACCGAAGCGGAAGCAAACACACATAAGCAGCTCTTAGTTGGCTACAACGAAGACGATTGCCGATCACTGATCCATCTGCGCGCTTGGCTTGAATCCATTCGCGCTGCCTACACAAAGGAGTACCCCGCCGAGGAGTGGGGCCCGCTGCCGCGACCAGAGCGCATGAAGAAAACATCAGAGAGGTCCCTGACCATGAGAGATGACTGGGAGAAACTGCAGCAGCGCCTTACAAGCGCGATTGCTGAACACCGAAAACTTTCAGAAGCTGCTGCGGTTTCCGGTGATCCTCACCTCGCAGATTGGCATCGATGGTGTGCGGATCTTGCAGGATTTCACATGCGTGAACGCACTGGTGCGTTCCTCGATAGAGTACGAACCTACACACTACCTGGCCACTCTTTGCATGATGAGCCGAAAGCGATTGGTAATGTGGAAGCACACCAGGAGGGTGGTTACACATTCCCTGATCAGCTGATTACGTTGCACGCAGAGAGCAAGGTGGAATCTGTGGTTGGCGCACGCATCTACCAGGGAGAGATCTCCACACTGGACTTGGCGAATCGGCGCGTGTGGGTGGATTGGGGGGATGACGAACCAACTGAAAGTCCAACCACGCTTCTTGAGGCTGATGCATTCTTTGGCAGCGGCCCTGAAAAGGCGATGGCAGATTTTGCAGAGAGCGCACTCGCTGGGCCCTCTGCCGAAGGTGTACCGCCCACTGTCGTTTCGTTGTTGTGGCGCAAGCCGCCAGTGTGGCTAGAAGAGCTCAATGCGAACGGAGGGTTCGGTTCAGAGATTGGACTTGAGGCGGCCATGCGTTTGCAACCTGGTGAAGTGCTGGTTGTGCAGGGCCCTCCGGGCACGGGCAAGTCGCACCTTGGCGGCCGCATTATTGAAGCACTTGTTAATCGTGGCGAGCTGGTAGCTGTTACGACACAATCGCACGCGGCGTATCAGATTCCAATTGGCAAGGCGGGCTTACCGCCAAGCATGGTGCGCATTGCTGATGACGGGCATCCAGTTTGGAAGAAGGCGACTGCGACGAAGCTTGCAGGATGGCTCGACGATCAAACGGCAGGTGTTTCAGGCGGCACCAAATACACCTTCTCCCACCCTGACATTGAGGATCAATTTGACGTTCTCATCGTTGATGAAGCCGGGCAATACGCTCTGGCAGACCTCATTGCGATTAGCCGTTGTGCGAAGAAGATCATCCTGCTCGGCGACCCGCAACAGCTACCGATGGTTACCCAGGCGCACCATCCAGAAGGGCCGTCGGGGCTGTCGAGCATTAATCACTGGATCGGTGATGGAGACATCCAAACGGTGGACCAGCGTGCTGGCGTGTTCCTGGAGCGCACCTATCGGCTTCACCCTGCGATTGCAGACTTCATCGGGGATACCTTCTATGAGGGGCGACTGCAGATCGCCGATCCAGCCCAAGAGAACCTGGGCGTCACGCTGAGCGTTGGCGGCTCTAGCCGGGAGGTTGCGCCACTCACCCTGATTCCTGTTGACCACAGCGACGAAGGCTCGTGGTCTCTTGTAGAAGCGCAAGCGATTGCGCGGTTCGTTTTCACGCTGGTCTCCCAAGGCGAGGTGGTAATGAAAGGTGGCCTACGACGCCCATTCGCCTCGGCAGCGCTGGAGCCTGGCGCAGACCCAACGACCGCGCCAATCCCCGACATCCTGATCGTTACCCCGTATGGCGCGCAGGTAGAGCGGATTGAGTTTGCGCTCGGGCAGCAGGCGGACCAGCCTGCGGGCATCGATCTTCGTCCATACACACGTGTGCTCACGGTAGATAAGGCACAGGGCGACGAGGCCCATGTGGCGATCTATTCCATGGTGCGCTCAGCGGTGCAAGGTGCCCGACACGGTGCCGAATTCATCCTTTCGGCAAACCGGTTTAATGTCGCCGTCTCACGCGCAGAGGCGGTCGCGGTTGTGGTCGCTTCGCCAAAGCTCCTCGACGAGAACCCGAGCGGACCGAAGCACGTCAAGGCGCTCAACCCATTTGCGGCGCTCATGGAGCGCGCAGAGGTACACGAATGAAGAAGACCCTCTATATCGACATGGACAACGTTCTGGTGGACTTCCCCTCGGGGATGGCCGCCTGCGACCCAGCTCTACTCGAGCAGCACAAAGAGACCCCCGACGAGATCCCTGGGATCTTCGCGCTGATGCCGCCGATGCCGGGTGCCATCGCGGCCTATCACGAGCTGAGCGAGCTCTTTGACACGTACATCCTCTCGACGGCGCCGTGGGAGAACCCAAGCGCTTGGTCCGACAAGTTGGAGTGGGTGAAGCGGCACCTTGGTGTACCCGCCCACAAGCGGCTGACCCTCTCGCACAACAAGCACCTCAGCCGCGGGCACTACCTAGTAGATGACCGGCCGAACAACGGTGCGGAAGCGTTTGGGAAGGTGCCAGGACAGAAGTGGATCCACTTCGGGCATGAGCCGTTCCGCTCGTGGGCCGAGGTTGTGGCGTACCTTAAAGAGAACGCAGCACCTTCCAAGCCAGGAGCATGAGGTAGACAAATGAAGCGCATCCGCCCACTCTTCGCAGCCAGCGTCGCTCTTGCCCTGGCGACGCTGTTGCCCGTGGCGGTGTTCTCTGTAGAGCCGCCTGTAGTGCCTGCGCCAGCGCGAGACACGAGCTCAACGGTTGTTGATGTCAACGGCGATCCCGCTGCGCTGGCGGCTCTCTGTGCGCACATTGCTGCTGGCGGGACCGCAGAGGGGGTCCTCTACGACTGTTCGGCATTCCCCGCCTTTCAGATTGTGTGCACTGATCCAGAGCGCTCATCAATGGATTGCTTCCCCAATGCCACGCCAGCTCCAGACAGCTGCTGGGATTGTGAAGGCAACACGATGACTGAAGCAGAGAAGCTTGCCGCGGCCTGCACTCCAGCAGTGCTGGCGGCGAACCCGCGGCACCTTACCCTCTGCTTCCCCGACAAGTGGGAGTGGGTCTGCTTCCCCGATGGACACTGCGAGATGTACCGACAAGACCTTGACCCACTCGGCATCTTTGCGACACCACCACCGATGCCCACGCCAGAACCACTACCGACACCTGTACCGACTACGACACCAGACCCAACGCCTGAACCAACTCCGGAGACCCCTGCGACCGCTACGCCGTAGTACATGGCAATGAGTGAATTGCACTAGTGCTCCAAAATGACTGTCGACCCTAGAAGCAACATTTTTCCTCAGGAGCCCAAATACCCAATCACTCACCAATCACACAATGATCGCCTATACGCTCTCGTAGATGCAGGCCTTGCGATTCACGAATTTGGCTACCGTCTAAACAAGAACGAAAAAACATGGCGCTTAGAAGATCTAATCACGCTTAACCAGGCAGATCTTTGGAATCGACACATCGCACCCCAGTTTGTGAAAATAAATCAACAAAACACATTGACTCCAGCACAGAGGCGAATACAACTGCTGCGCAGCTTGCCGGAGACCAAAGGATTCCCTCCAAGTGATGTTTCAAAGCTAACCCTTGCCTTCGTTAACATTTGGAAAGAGCAAACAAGGTTGTCGCTGCAGCAGAACAAGGATTACAAGAGACTGCTCCGACGAAGCAAGGTTCCTGCCGGTGATCCAATCGCACCATATGAAGAATGGCGGGACCTGTGGATTACCATCGCATATCGACAAGAAATGCTAAAAGCCGCGGCGCAACAGGCGCTAGTTGCAGAAACCACGAGGAAAGAACTAGAAGCAGCGGCCGAACTCGAAAAACTAGCCGCAGAAACCGAAATGATGAAACAAGAACGTGAGCGGCTTGAAGGAGAGGCAAAGCAGGATTACGCTGCGGCCCTGCGTGAGAACTACATTGCAACCGTAGAGGCAACTACTTCGGGCAGCGTGGTGCCTCTCAATGGATCACAAAGAGATGAGCTAGAGGCTCAGCACGTAAAAACTTGGCTAGAAAAAGAAGCTCAGAATCGCGCCAATTTATCGCCTGATGAAGATCAGGTCCGTGCAATCAGCCGGGTGCAAAAGCGACTGCTTATTCGTGCTAGGGCGGGCAGCGGGAAGACGGCGACAATAGTCGCGCGAACGGTGTTTTTGATCAGACATTGCCGAGTAAAACCACTGCAAATCCTCCTTTTTGCATTTAACAAAGACGCAGCGCTTGAGCTGGAAAATCGGCTGACTACCGCGCTCGGCTTAGCGGGAGCATCCCAAGATGAAAAAATCAAGAGTCTTCCTATAGTGCAAACCTTTGATGCGTTTGCGCAAGCTATAAGCAGAAGGAACCCACTGCAAGAAACTGAACTCAAGAAGTTGACGCAAGGTGCCATTGATGAATTGATTCAGAATCACCCCGCGAAGGTGCAAGCCGCGATGATGCGATTCTTTCGAGGTGAATGGGCTGATGTCGAATCTGGGGTGATGCCAGGCCAGGCAGCCACGTTAACGCAGCGCCGAATCTACGAGCCTGATGGCACTCGATTGACCTTCGGCGGGGAGCAAGTTAAGTCTTTTGGAGAGCATCGCATTGCTAACTGGCTATTTGAGCACGACATCCCTTATCAATATGAGCGGAATCTCCGACCGGCTGCCGGCAATTGGGCACCCGACTTCACGCTGTGGCCTGAACAAAACAATAAAGTGATCGTGGAGTACCTAGGCAAGCAGGGTGAGCCTGAGTACGACAAGAAAACTCAATGGAAGCAGGCGCGCCTATCTGAAATCCCAGAAGAAACCCGGCCGACTGCCCTTTGGCTATCGCGCGCTAGCACGACAGAAATAGTGGGTGACGAATATAGGTTTGCGCTTGAGATTAAATCAGCGTTAGCGCCGAGAAACATTATCCTTCGAAAGCTCACCGAGGACGAAATCTGGGAACGCATTAAGAGCATGGCAACGTCTTATTTTCGCAAAGTTGTTGCGAGCGTCATCAATAGGGCCCAGCAGCTCGGCTGGAACGCAAGGGATCTAGTTGATGCCTCTGCGGGTTCGGAAGTTCCGGAGCTAATTTCGCTGTGTGCGCAAGCTATGAATCATATGCTGGAACACAATTCATCTGGCGATCTTTCCTATCCAGAGATCTGTTGGGCAGCTATTGAGGAACTGCAGAATGCAGAGAAGTCCACAGCAGAAGTACAGGTAAATCTACTAAACAAAATACTCAATGTCTGGCGAGAGTGCGACATCACCAAAATTCAGGAAGTCATCGTTGATGAGTTCCAGGACTACTCGCTGCGCTTTCATTTACTTACGGAAGGGGTTCTAGGGCTTGCCCAAACAGCTCGTTTTGTAGGCGTCGGTGATGATTGGCAAGCAATCAATCGTTATGCGGGCTCTGATCCGAAATACATCACAGAGTGGGCTGGTTCGCAAGTAGTGCTTCCGACGAACTATCGGTCGTTGCCGCCCATTGTAAAACTAGGCAACTCGCTCATGGAAGGACGTGGGCCACTTGCTAGGCACCAGCAGTCATCTGAGTCTGCCACAGTACTACGCATGGAGATTTCCTCGCTAAACGCAAATACACTTGAGACCAACCTCGTCAAACACTTAGGCGAAATTCGTCCTGAAGTGGCAATCGCAATTAGCAGACTTGCGGTGCCGGCGATAAAGGAAGGGAAAAGCATAGCCGTATTAGCGCGGACAAAAAGCGAATTACAGATCCCAGATAGTAGCGAAAAGGAGTCGCCTCTCAAGAAGTGGCTAGTGAGATTATCTGGAGTTGCCACTGCAGTCGTGGCAATCAAAACGGTACATGGGTTTAAGGGTCTTCAGGCCGACGTGGTGATCTTGCTGTCAGACAATTTTCCACTACTGCATCCATTGCGAGTTGTGTATGAAATATTTGGGGACACAGCAGAACAAGTTCTGGAAGATGAGAGGCGACTGCTATATGTCGGGATCACTCGTGCTAAATCAGCGTTGTATTTGATTAGCGGTACCAAAATGCGGAGTCAGCCACTAGCGAACCAGTTTTCGATGGGGCTCGGCTCTTGGCAGCAATTCCCGCTAATCGGCGAGCACGCAGAGGCCACAGCGGGGCTATTGGTGGTTGTTCGCGGCTGGGCCACTCTCAGCATTAAGGAGGCTCTGAAGAGCGCAAAATTCAAATGGCAGCCGAAGCCGCTCAACCGGTGGGAGCGAGTCGCGCTCGAGGCAGAAGACCCCGCCATGGCGCTAGCCGAGGTCGTTAAGGAGCCCTGGTTTCCCTCATTGCCACTGGAGCGCGAATTGATCATTGAAGTACTCAATATCAAAGGCCAGGTCCTAAAAAGCCAGGTCATTCCGGCGGGTAAGTCAGCTAGCCAGCCGTAGTCTAGGCATGCTGGCAATGGCCCTGTGGGTTCGGCTGCGGGCTATGCCCATCGATCAGGCGTGCCATACGCTTGACACACTTCTGAGGGAGCCTCAGCGCGTACCATTACGGGGATACGGCGCACGTACCGCTAAAGGCGGCGCCAGGTAGGGGGCTTTTTGGCTCAAGAGCTACAGGGCAAGAGCAACGTCATCTGGCTGGCGAGCTTTATTTGGGGCATTGCCAAAGTCGTCCTGCGCGGCTTGTACGTCCGCGGGAAGTACCGCGATGTGATCCTGCCGATGGGCGTCATTCGCCGACTCGATTCCGTGCTTGAGTCCACCAAGCAGGTCGTGCTCGACACGAAGGCCACCAGGGTGATTCAATGACGACCGCAACCCCTTCAGAGCAAGATCAGCAATTTCCACCAAAGTCCACATTTTCAGTTGAGAATCTTCGCGCCTTCGAAGCGAAGAGCACCATTGAGTTATCGCGGATCAATCTAGTTTTCGGTGCGAATAGCTCCGGTAAGAGCACACTCGGTAAGGCAATGCTCGCGCTAGCTCAACTTCAAGAGTATGCAAGTGTTCATCGGCTCACTACAACGCCAAAACGATTATCAAGTCGAATTTTTCCTGGTCGATCGTCTAGACCCAACGTCATTGAGAACTGCTTTGGATCACGGATGGAGACACTTTCATTCGCAAACAACCACGACCCAATAATAATCTCGATTTCTACCGAAGATTACGAGCACGACTCACCAGGCGGTGACACGAAAGTGGAATTCACCCTAAATCCTTCTAGGGCTCATCCGCTTAACACCGTCGAGCTTTCGAGTGAGGGTACGACGATCGCCACGTGGTCCGAGAAAAAAACAGAGCTGCTTGACATCGGGGCGCTCTACATAAAGGACGCCAACCACGCTCGGAAATCAGCGTTGCGCGGCACGATTGATTTACAAGGAACGATAGGGTTTCCCAACGAAAAAGACTTAGCAAGCAGCTCTGGATTAATACGAGCAGCAGACATTGCACGAGAAGTAATCAGTTATGGCTTGGGATCTCCGCCCAAGTATGGTTTTGATAGGGATGTAGCTGGTGAAATGAAGCGACTCAATACGAACCCGGCCAGCGTAAATCAGCTCATCAAGTCAATGGGCGCCAATGTGCGGATTGCCAATCCGCGAGCTTCGGACACCTCCCAGTTGTTTGACGAAGCTAGTGGTTTATTACTCGGGTTAGAGCAAGTTGGAAGCGGTATCGGGCAGCTAATTGCGGTGGCAGCGCGGTTAGATAGAGCAAAAACAGTCTCTCGAAGCCTAAAAGGATTCGGATCAGGCCGATTCCCGTTCCTGTTGATCCAAGAACCAGAAGCGCATCTTCACCCGTTGAAGCAGGCAGAGATCGGTGAGATGCTGTGTCGAGAAGCGATTAGAAGCCCAATGCGTCTGGTTATTGAAACCCATTCCGACGCCCTACTTTTCAGATGCCTCAAGCTAATTCGAAGAGGCGAACTGTCCCACAACCTCTTGCGGGTAGTTTTTGTTGAACAAGACGCCTCAGGTCGGTCCACTGCACGCAATCTTCAGGTTGGATCAGACGGCTCACTTCTTGATCCATTTCCGATCGGATTCCTAGACTGGGGGCTTGAGGACCTAATCGGACAATGATTACGAGTGTATTGATGACGCGCTCTAGCGGCGAGGCAACTCTCAGCCAGCCAGAAATTACACTTGCACTATTCACGGAACTTTGCTCTAAAAGCGCATTGCTCATGGACGATCAAACTTCAGCAGCCCTCCTGGCATCAATAAGTGCATGGTCTCAGGATGCTTTTCGAGTTCGGGCACAGCGGTTACTGGGCCAGCTTCGTACCACCGGTGCAATTTGTCAGATACCTGCCGGGCGCCCAGGACCACATTGCTCTTGTGGTTCCGAAGCCCGAAGTGGACCAGATCTTGTCATTCGCGGGTGTCCGGGCTGTGACATCCCTAAGTCAATCGCTCTTTCTGATTGGATCCTTAACGGCGCAGATCGTATGAGGCCACAGGTGGTCGTAATTCCTGAAGGCGCACACCCAGAGGAGCTGCGCAAGAAAATTCTTGAACCTATAACCCGCTATGCGAAGAGCCTGCATGTTTCAGACCGGTATATAGCGGCGAGCGTCGCAAGCCCGAGCAAGGTGTTGCGGCCGAGCCAGCTAATGGGACTTCATGCGCTACTCGAAGCAGCAAATACAAGCCAATCAATCCAAACATTCAAGATCACGAGCGGGCTGCAGGAGAGCAAGCACAATCGGATCTTCCCTGAGCAACAGTATCTTGATCACGTGGCGAAGGCCGTGCTTGAGCAAGTAAGCAGCTTGTGGAGCAGGTTAAACGTAGAATGGCAACCGAAGTTTGTGGTCGAAGTACACGGGGAAGAGCAGTGGAAAAGCCTGCACGAGCGTACGATTTCTACCAACTTAGGTGAAATCGTGGTAGATAATGGGATTGATTGGATAAGCACAAGTTCGCGGCGATGCGAACCAAGAACGTTCACACTGCGAAAATGTACACAGAAGAATTTCACGGGGAGTCCTGGCACAGCGACACTAGATTCAAGATAGTGACCACCCATTGCTTGTAGAATCGCCGTTATGAGCCTCCGCCGCCGCTGTCATCGATTCGTTGAGAAGCACCTCCGCGCGTGGGAGCTGTTGCTAGCGCTGTTTGCCGCAGCGTCGGTGTATGTGGGCGTGCGGGCGACGGAACTCGGGGAGCCCGAGTACCTCACGAGCATTGAGTGGATCTTCACGGGCCTCTTTGTGGCGGAGTACCTGTTCCGCCTCTGGATTGCACCGAGCCGCTCTGGGTACTTCAAGAGTGCGCTGATTGATTTGGTGAGCATCTTCCCGCCGGTGAGAGGCGTGCGACTGCTGCGCCTGGTGCGCCTGTTGCGCGTGGCGGAGAACATCGGTGCGGCGCTTGAGACCACGGCGATGGGGCGGCGTGCGATTGCCCTTTCGCGCATCGCCATCCTGTGGATCGCGGTCGTGGGCATTGCGGCCGTGGGTCTGTATAGCGCTGAGCTTGGGCAGAACCCGTCGATTCAGTCGGGGTTCGATGCGCTCTGGTGGGCGGTCGTCACCACCACCGTGGGATTCGGCGACATTGCCCCCGTGACCGCCGAGGGGCGACTCGCCGCAGCGCTCCTTATGGTGCTGGGCGTGGGCTTCTTCAGCTTCTTTGTGGCCACCATCACCGCCTCACTCGCGGCCGAGACCGCCAGCGGGAACCAGAAGCCGGCCAAGAGCGCAACCCTGAACGCACGCCTGGCAGAACTCGACGAGGCCCTCGCCACCAAGCGGATCACCCGGGCCGAGCACAATCGCCTTCGTGCGAAGGTCCTAGAGCAGTTCAGATAGCACCGAATAAATCCGTGGCCGCCTCAGATACACTGTTTACATGACTCATGTCGTACTGCAACCCACGGCGAACGCGGACGGCAGAGCACACTACCGCCAAACAATTGAAAATCTCGTTCCACGATCTACATGGTCGAAACATGTTTCAAATGAAGTCGCGGAAGCGTTAAACCTCAGATTTCCTGATGGAAACATTCCATTCTGGGGCGTAACGCCGGGAACCAAGTTAGCCAACAGCAAGAAGTGGTCACGTATGGATGCGGGCGACATCGTCTTGTTTGCAAAGAATGGCTCGTATTTTTCACGAGCCGTGGTCGCCTACACATTTCAATCTGCGGAGTTAGCACGCTCACTTTGGGGCGTAGACGGTAAGGGCAAGACGTGGGAATTCATGTATGCCGTGGATGAGGTCATCAACATTGATGTCCCGTATAAGGAGCTCAATCCAGTCCTCGGCTATAAAGATGACTATGTCCCGCAAGGATTTAATGTTCTAGGTGACGCCAAGAGTGAGGTGGCAATTGATTACCTCGGGCTTAGATCTACGCGTTGGGAAGCATCACCAAGTGGGGAAGCACTTACATGGATTACTGCGCCTGAGGGAAATCTAGATCGAAAAGTCGCGGCGAAGTCTCGTGCTGAACAGGCGCTGCTGCGGAACGTCATCATCCCTGGCCGCGATGGTAAATGTGCGCTTTGTGGTCGGGTGTTCCCTCGTGAGTATTTGCGCGCGGCTCACATCAAGCCGCGGGCTCGGTGCACAGATGAAGAGCGGCGAGATCTAGAGCACATCGCCATGCCTGCCTGTGTGTTCGGTTGCGATGTACTTTACGAAAACGGCCTGATTACACTCTCGCAATCTGGCGAGGTGCTCATCAGCGATCGCGTCGCAGAGCTGGGCAACGTGAAGACTTACACCGATACATTCCTCATAGGTCGTCGCACCCACATGGTCATGGAAAGGCGAGCGAAGTACGCTGCATGGCATTCTGAAGAGCGGTTCAAGTAGCTCGATCCCCAGCACACCCTCACGCAGCGCAGTCCCCTTTAGGACTCAACACCCACCTATGCCACGCTCCACCCACGGAGGCATCCTGCCTGCCTGTCATAGGTAAGGAGTGCCAAATATGTCCGCCAAGCCAATTCGCCGTTCGGCCCTGTTCGCGTTCGCACTGCTCATAGCTGCGGCCGTGCCGGTGCGTGCCACCACCCCGCCGACCTTTACGGTGGTCGACAGCATCTATCCAGGTGGCGATAGCTCTGGCGCCATGGTGGTCGCATCGAGCGTGCTGAAATCCTTTCAATAGACCGCTATAGGGCGGCGTGCCAGAATCCACCGACGCAGGCACCTCGCCTGCCTCTATACATAGGGAGTACCAAGATGCCCGCCAAGAAGATCCGCCGTACTGCCGTGTTGGCCCTCGCACTACTCATGGCTGCGGCTGTGCCGGTGCGCGCCACCACCCCGCCGACCTTTACTGTGGTCGATACCATTCAGCCAGGGAGCGGTGCCTCCATGGCCATGGACGCCTCGGAGAGCGTGGCTCTTGGCGACTACCTCTATTTCGCTGCCTACGACGCAGCTCATGGCTACGAGCTCTGGCGTACCAGCGGCACCACGACCGAGCTCGTCTCTGATATTCAGGCAGGTGGAGGCGGCAGCTATCCCTACAGCTTCACCCTACTTGGTGACTACCTCTACTTTTCCGCCAACGACGGAACCACCGGCCGAGAGCTCTGGCGCACTGATGGCACTGAGCCAGGCACCACGCGCGTTGCCGACATTCTGAGCGGCAGTGGAGACAGCGAAGTCGGCTATTTTCGGGCGTTTGGTGGCGACCTCTATTTCGCGGCCAACGACGGTACGCATGGGACTGAGCTCTGGCGCACAAGCGGCACTTCAACCACGCGCGTCACTGACATCAACGTTGGTGCTGGGCACAGTTATCCATGGGAGCTCACCACATTCGGCGGTTATCTCTATTTCACCGCCGACAATGGTACGGAAGGGAATGAGCTCTGGCGCACCGACGGCAGCACTACGACACGCGTTGCGGACATTCGCGTGGGCGCCGTTGGCAGCAACCCGTACAATTTCACCGCATTCGGCAGCTATCTCTACTTCGGCGCCGACAACGGTATCGATGGGTTTGAGCTCTGGCGCACCGACGGCAGCACGACAACACGCATCACCGACATCAATGTCGGCGCTGGTGCCAGTAGCCCACTCGGGCTCACCCCATTCGGCGAGTTCCTGTACTTCAGGGCCGACGATGGAAGCAGTGGGAATGAACTCTGGCGCACCGACGGCACGGCGCCTGGCACCACACGCGTGATGGACATCAACACCACCACAGGTTCCAGCAACCCATGGGGCTTCACTGCGTTCAACGGTTATCTCTACTTCCTGGCGGATGATGGTGTGACAGGTGGCGAACTCTGGCGCACCGATGGAAGCACCACAACGCAAGTCGACGACATCAACACAACCGGCAGTGACGGCTCATATCCGTATGTGTTCATTCCACTCGGGGATTACCTGTACTTCACCGCGTACAACGGAACAGCCTCGTATGTTCACCGAACCAACGGCACAGGGACGGAGCTCGTGCCGTTCCCAGACGCGGGACAGCGCATTAGTTGCGATTGCTTTGACTCGCACATTGTGGCTGTGGGTGGTCGGCTCTTCAGCACCGTGGAATCGGATGCAATCGGTCACGAGTTTGCGTATCTCGACGAGCCAACCTATGTGCTGCCAGAGACGAATCGCGATGGCGGCGTTGGCTCGGCGTGGACGATTGCACTCAGCGCGCTGGCACTCGTAACGCTGGCGGCGGGCGTGGGCCTGCGCCGACGCAGCGGGGCTGTACAGCGCTAGAGGCGTATCCTGTGCCGCATGTGCGGCCGCATCGTTCAAGCCACCTCACCCGAAGAGATCGCCCGGGAGTTCGGCGCCGATCTCAGCGTGGCGCTGCGCGAGAGCCTGAGCACGCCGGCACCTGGCGATATGTCGTTGGTACGTGCGGGGTGGTATCCGCGCTGGAACATGGCCCCCTCGAGCCGTGCGCTCGTGATCGCTCCTTATAAGTGGGAGCGTGGCGAGGGGCGCCAGCTGGGGTACGGCAGCTGGGGGTTAATCCCGCACTGGCAGAAGGCACGTACCACGCGCGTATCAGGTCTCTTCAACGCTCGGGCCGAGACGGTGGCGACGCTTCCATCCTTTAGAGACGCCTTCCGCACGGGGCGGGTGCTGGTGCCGATCGACGCCTTCTATGAGTGGGAGAACCCCGAACACTTGGCCGAACTCGGGCGCCCCATTGGGAAGCGCGAGCCGAAGCAGCCGTGGGCGTACCTGCCGAGTGCGGGCGGGCGCTTCGCCCTGGGCGGCATCGCCACCGAGCACGAGGGGGTCACCACCTTCTCCCTTATAACGACGCAGGCGAATGCG
>Ga0222712_10003379_pt1 | contig 17437 bp, 8 predicted proteins | sample C33_657DmetaG_FD_165043 | JGI IMG/M metagenome (GOLD analysis project Ga0222712, IMG submission 165043) | Estuarine water microbial communities from San Francisco Bay, California, United States - C33_657D | ecosystem: Environmental > Aquatic > Marine > Unclassified | place: USA: California...
GTGCTTCACGAATTAGGACTCGCGAGGACGAGTGCGTCACGAATTAGGACTCGCGAGGACGAGTGCGTCACGAATTAGGACTCGCGAGGACGAGTGCGTCACGAATTATGACGAGTGCGTCACGAATTAGGACTCGCGAGGACGAGTGCGTCACGAAGGAGGACTCGCGAGGACGAGTGCGTCACGAATTATGACTCGTCGGGTGGGTCAACGTCCACGTCCATTCGTCGTCCATCAGTCCATGCGCGCCAATCGTCATCCATCGGTCGACCGCATTGATGGCATGGCGCGCGAGTTCACGAACGAATACTCCATCGCGTCGTTGTGGCGACACGCGATGAAAACGAGCGCGAGATATGCGAACGCGTCGTACGTCGTCGCTCTGGCGTCGTGCGCGTGCGCGTACGTCGGGGCGCGAGCGGCGAAACGCGCGCGCGAACGCGAGGACGACGCGCGGAGGAGGGAGGAATTAGAGATTACGAGCGACACAACGATGAAACGAGAAAAGATGAGGTGACGATGAGGGCTATTTTCTCTTGGTTTGTTCGCCGAACGCGCGCGCGCGCGCGGCGACGGCACCGGAGACGTAGGAGACGTCGTCGAGCGCGAGCGCGGGCGCGGGCGCGGCGGCGGGCGGCGACGCGCGAGGCGACGCGCGAGGCGACGCGGTCGGGAAAACATTCGGCTTCGACTCACGGTGGTGGTGAACGATGGAAGCGGTCGTGAGGGCGGTGTGTGAAGCGGACGTGCGCTCGAATGCGGCGGCGCGCGAGGACACGGCGGTGGACGGCGTCGGCGAGGACGTCTTCGAGGCGGCGACGACGCGAACAATCGTCGGCGGAAGAACGCGAGACGGCCCGTCGTCGTCGTCGTCGTTGTCGCTCGAAGAGCTCGAGTCATCGTCTACCGAACGGTTTCGGCGCGCTACCGCGGCGGCCCACGCGTCGTTGGCGTCGACTTCTTCGGGAGTCACCGCTACGACGCTCGGCGTCGGCGTCGGCGCGAGCGGTTTATCCGCCCGCGCGGACGCTCGTACGACGGGCGCGTGCGCCGATGGAGCGCGAACGGCGGGCGACGTCGGTGTGTCGACAACGGCGCTCGAAGCGATCGAGTCATCGTCTACCGATCGATTTCGGCGCGCTACCGCGGCGGCCCAAGCGTCGTTGGCGTCGACTTCTTCGGGAGTCACCGCCATCGTCGCGACGCTCGGCGTCGGCGTCGACGCGAGCGGTTCATCCGCCCGCGCGGTCTCGCGTACGACGGGCGCATGCGCCGATGGAGCGCGAACTGCGGGCAAACTTTCCGTCTCAACCACACCAATTCGACCGCTACCTTGAGGTTTCGGCGATTGCGGTTTTGGCGAAGTCGCGGGCTCGGAGAGCGCCGAAGCCTTCGCCTTGAAAATATTCGCCGATACCGAAACCGCGGGCGGAACTTCAATCACTGCTTCGTGCTGCGGGATCACTCGCGCGGGAACTTGCACCTCCGGAGCCTTATACGCAATCACTTTCGGCGCGCTCGTAGCAGCGGCGCGAAATATTTCGGGTTCGGGCGGCGCGCGCTTGGGCTCGGGCTCGGGCGGCGGCGCCGACGCCGGCGCCGCCTCGATACGCGTCACCTCTTCATCCTTGACTTTGGTGATCACTAAATCTGGTACCAGCTCTCGCGCCCTCATCAAATCCGCCTCCAGCGCTCGTTCCGCCTCTTCTGATGTCGTTCCCGTGAGACGTTCGAGTTCGGCGAGCTTGGCGCGAAGCGCTTCCATCTCGTCCCTCGTGCCTCGCGTCGTCGGCGGTTCAACTTCCCGCACACGCTCGGGCGCCGCTTCGAATCTCACATCCTCCTTAAACTTCTCCTCATCGTGATCGAGATACTCATCGTGAAACACCGACTCTCGCCGCCTCGCCGGCGCGGGCTCTCTCGCCGGCGCCGCCCGCGCCGGCTCTCGCGCCGCCGGCGCGTGCGCCGCCATCGCAGCCGCGCCCACGGTGTGCGCGCGCGCCGCGCTCGGTCGTTCCGGTACATATCGCGCGTTTTCCTCCACTCGCCCGTCGTCGCGAATTCGCGCGCGATCTCGCGTCTCCATTCTCTCGTTCTCGTACGCCTCGCGTTCGCTTCGCCGGCGCTCGTACGCGCCCTCCGCGTACGCCGCGAACGCGATCGGCGTCGTCGGTTGCGCATCGCTCGCGTTCGGTAACGCCGGCGCTCGCAAAACCACTCGCTCGGTGTCGTTCGAGACGTCGTCCAAACCCAACCACGTGAGCCAGCCTTCTTCTTTATACGGCGTCATCGTCGGCAGCGGCTCGCCCGGTCGCGCGAACGCGGCGGCGTACGCTGGGTTTCCCCCGCCCCCGTGTGGGGCGAGCATTAACAACTCGACGTCGTACTCACCGATTTCAACGCGCTTCCCCGGGGAGAGCCCGTGTGGGGCCGCGGCGTGCGCGAGACGCGCGCCGCCGGGGTGCGTGTGGAGCAACGCGACGGCGGCGTCTTTGGGAATCGTGAGCAAGCCTTCGCTCGACGGCGAGCGCGCACCGTTTGGCGCGCGTCGATGAACGTATGACGCGATCCAACACTGCGGTTTCGATGGCATTCGTCAGGGCGAACGCGCGGACGTTTGACGACGAAGACTGGAGCAGTCGCGCGTTCGACGAGGACGGAGACGGAGACGGAGACGGAGACGGAGACGGAGACGCGCGATGAATGGTTTTTAGCATACGCGCGCGCGCGCGCGTGATGATGATGGCTTTTCGAGGAATCGCAATTCAGTGCGTTACATCGCATGGGGGCGTCAATAGCTCGGTGGGTCGAGCGTCGCGTTTTCCTCGGCTGGGTCGTACAACACCATGCGCTCCTCGATGCAGTCGTGCGTGCGAGGCGTGAGTTTGATCACGGTGTTGAGTGGAATGGATAACGTCGCCGCCTCTTGACGATCCATGCCAGCAAAATAGGCGTATATCAAACGCAAAACGCCCTGGTGACCGACGATCAAGACGTCTTCGCGATAACTTTCGAGTTCTTGCACGAGGGGATCGAGACGGGCGATGACGTCCAAATATGACTCTCCCCGCGGGTAGCGGTATCCGAGCTTATTTTGGCGCCTGAGCTCGTATTCGACTGGATAAGCCGCGCGAATCTCCTCATAAGTCATTCCATCACACACGCCGGCGTAGATCTCATCCAAGTTTCGCAATACGCGCGGTGCCATTTGAATCCAATCGCTCCCGTTATACGTAATCTTGTTGTGCTTGATGTGGCGCGCCGTGTGCTTGGTGCGCTGTAAGGAACTCGTCCAAAGACGAACCGGTCGCGGTTCACCCGTTTCGGGATCGCACGTGATGACCCGATCGGCAAAATCGGCCAGTTTGTTCGCGTAGGCTTCACCCATCGGACTAAGTCCGCTGTCGCCGCCGATTTTACCGACGGCGTTGTACTCGCTCTGCCCGTGTCGGCTCAAGTAAATCGAGCACGTCGTCGCGTGCATGTTTGCCAAGAACTGTGAGACGCGGCCGAGTAAAAATCCATGCACGCGGTTGATTTCAACGCGACGTCCGCAGTCTATGAGCTTTATGAAGCTTAACTCTTCTTCGTCCATGGGTTCGTACTCTTTTTCGTAGTGCTTGATGCGCTGCATAAAATCTTCAAACGCCTGTTCGGGAGACATGTTGCCCTTGTAGTCACAGTTGCCCACCTTTGCCATGCGCACGTTCTTCTCAACCACAGCCGCATCGGTACAAATAGACTCGATGAACAATAATTTAAGCGGTAACGAGCCGATTTGATCAACGAGCCAGCGTCGCCGTTCTCGCGTGGAGTTTGTGGCGTCGAAAATAGCCACTCGGCCGCTGTCGACGACGCGCTGTTCCAAAAAACTCGTCGAATCTTCTTGGAACAGAAAGTCGACCATGTCCTTCAGTGCCGCAGAGGCAAACTTCAATCGAGTGTCTTTGTTTTCCGAGCAAAAGAATTCAGCTTTTTGCCCCGCGCCGGCGAATTTGCGGCGATAGTCGCCGACGTTGAATACGCGCGTATTCGCCCCGTGGAAAAATCTCAAATATTGACATAACCTCTTCGCCATGTGCGTTTTCCCGCGCGCGGGTAAGCCAACCATGACGAGCACGTGTTTCTCGCCGATGATTCCTTGTTCGCCATATTTTGGTGGCGGTAAACTCTGCGGCATGGGGTTCTCCACAAACTGTTCGACGAATCCGGCGAGTGTGTCCGGGAAACTCGTGCTCGCCATTTTGATTCCAGCGCTTCGTTCGTCCGGGGCGCTCGTACTCAGCACTTCGGCTGCCGCCGTCAGCCGTTGTGCGCTCGTCACGCTGTCGTGCAGCGACCCCGAACTCAGGGTCTGCGTTATTTCGCCAAACCTATGCACTTTCGGCGGCGACAATGAAATCGGCGAAAACGACGACGCCGAGGAGGCTGATTTTCGTCCCAACTTTTCCACCGCCGCGGCCATGGTTGGATCTTCCGCGCCTTCCGCAAACAACGCTCGCCTCCCGACGCTTGCGCTCGCGGTGGACCCGCGAGCGGAACCGGATCTTTTATTGTCGTTCGCGAACATCGATGGCGTCTCTGGTTCATCTCCGCTGCGCGGAGACACCGCTTCGAGCATCGTCGACAGCGCGGAATTTCTACGCGACCACACGGGCGGTTCATCGAATATAATCGCCGTCTCCCCGGGGCCGTCGCTCGGCGCTCCCACGGTCGTGCGAACGGGACGCAAGTGCGCGGGCCCGGAGCTCGGCGGCGCCGGCGCGGCTTCGTCGCGTTCGAACGACATTCGTCGCAACTCCCCCGCGACCGCGATCGGGGTCAACGGCGTTGGGACTTCAGACATCAACGCCGAGTGCGCGCGAGAGACGAACGAGGACGAGGACGCAGACGCCGGACGCCGGACGCCGCCGCGCGAGACGGGCGAAGTGTGAGGTTTCTAAAGCTATTGAATATCATCACAACTTTACCGAGGCCAACGGGCTAGTTTTCCGATCGCGCCGAACGAGTCATCCATCGGTATCATTCTCATCACTCGCGCGCGGACTAGAATCGAATTCCTCCGCACGGAGACCGAGTTCGCCGCACGCGACCAAGGCGTCGCGCATCCAGTCGTGTTTACACCGCAACCACGCGTCGCGCGGGGACAACCAATACCTCGTCCGTTCGCCTTCTTCGGGCCAATGTTCGAGAACTTCCGTGACGTGCATCGTAAAAACGTGCGCGATGCACTTCGCCTCGATTGGATCGCACCCAGATTTAATCTTCGACCTCGACGTAAATTCATACGCGATCGTCGGCGCTCCTCGCGAAATCTCCCCTCGCACCCCTCCCTCCTCCATGGACTCTCGCGCCGCGGCCTCCGCCGCGCTTTCATCCGTCTCCCACCCCCCTTTTGGAAAGATCAAATCTCGCTCACTGTCTCGTCCTCGCGGTCCTCTTTTCGAGTTAATCATGAGCACTCGCACTCGCGTCGTCGTCCTCGCCTCGCTTCGCGCTCGCGCCTTCTCGTTCGCGTCGCCCCTCGCGCGTTCGCCGTCCTCCTCGCCGTCGTGTTCGCCTCCGTCGTCGTCGTCGTCCTCGCAGTCGTCCTTCGACGCGTCTTCGCGTCCATCTCGTTCGTCGCGAACGCATATACACCCCGCCACTAAGCGTTGCCTCGCGTCGTTATATCGCTGTTTCTCCCGTCCCACGCGCGCGCGCGCGTTGGCGTTCGCGTTCGCGTTCGTCATCCCCCGTACGAAACACGCGCGCGTGCGTCTCGCGCGCGCGTGTGTCCGTCTCCGTCAGCGACGACGACGCGCTCGACGACGACGTCGAACGGCGTCGATCGCGTGACGCGCGATTCGATGCGATTCGATTCGCGAGGCGATGGGATCGATCGGGGGACACCAACGGGGAGTCGTGACTCGTACGATCGCCCACCGACGGACGACTTCGACGGACGACTTCGACGACGTCGATCGATCGATCGACTCGATCGACTCGATGGACTCGATCGACTCGATCGATCGATCGCGATGCATGTCGTGATGACGTGAGCGAGACATTCGCGTCGGCCAGCCTCGCTCGACGACGGACGGACGAGCGCGCGGATGCGAATCGCGCGCGACCTCGGACTCGCGCGCGATGGGCGCGGACGTCGTCGGCGACGACGACGACGACGACGTGGTCGTCTTGAGCGTGAACGACGAAAACGACGAACGAAGTGGTGCGCTCGACGACGATGACGCGAGGACGACGACGGAGGCGGGGGAGGAGGACGGCGCGCGCGCGCGCGCGAACGACGCGCGCGACGACGCGCGCGCGCGCGACGGCGACGGCGACGGCGACGACGCGCGCGATGATGACGTCGGCGACGAAGGCGAGGACGAGAGACACGCGAACGATGTGGTGGATGACGAGGCGACGGTGGACGATGGTGAGGACGACGACGTCGATGGGATGATGGTTTCCGAGGAGGAGGCGTATCACATCGTCGAAGACGTGGCGGCGAAAGTGTCGACGCAACTCGCGGATACCACCGCGAGATCGACGTCGATTGATTTCTTGGCGTTAACGCAAACGACGACGACGGATACCGCGCAGGCGGTGCACGAAGAGGCGATGAACGAACAGGTGGCGGCGTTTAGTATGGTGGTCATGATCGCCATTCTCCTTCTGTCGGTGATTCTCGGCGTGCTGTTGAAGCATTACAAGAGCCGCTGGGTGCATCAGAGCGGCGCGGCTTTGGTCATAGGCTTGGCGCTCGGTTGTTTCGTATTTTTTGCCTTGGAGACGTCCTACGACACGATGTCTGAAGACATGCGGTACACCGTTAAGGCGTTCGCCAAATGCATGCAGTTCGATACGCAATTCTTCTTTCTCGTTCTTTTGCCTCCGGTGATTTTTGAAGCCGGTTACACGTTGCATCCGACGACGTTTTTTCAAAATGCCGACGCCATCGCCATGTTTGCTTTTCTAGGTTGCTTCACGAGCTCGATAACCACCGGGGTGCTCGTGTACGCCGCGGGCGCGATGGGGTGGGGGTACGAATTTTCCCTCAAGAGTTCGTTGCTTTTTGGGGCGTTGATCAGCTCGACCGATCCCGTCACGACGCTCAGCGTTTTCAACGAATCTCCAATCAGCCCAGACGTGCACGCTATAATTTTGGGCGAAAGCTTGTTGAACGACGCGGTGAGCATCGTCTATTTCGAGTCTTTGTTGAGCGGATTTGGGAATTACGTCTCCAACTCGACGTCGGCGACGGGATCTGCGTTAGATTCAGATGACGCGTTTACCCCTCTTCTCATTCAAGCCGCGACCACTTTCATGCTTGCATTCGGTCAAGCTACTTTAGTCGGCGTTGGTATCGGTTTCATCTCCACCCTGTTGCACAAGTACGTGAACACGACGAATGATTGGGAAGAGGGCTGGGTCGTCGATTCGACTATTGTTTTGCTGTTCCCTTACATGTCATACGCGCTCGCGGAGTCACTCAATCTCAGCGGAATCGTAGCCGTGATGTTCACGGGCATCGTCATGGGACGATTCACGCGTCCCAATCTCTCTCGCGCGCCGCGAATGGTCACCATGTGCCTGTTCAAAACGTTTTCCTTCTTGTCGGAGACCTTTGTTTTCATCTACATGGGTAGCGCGATGTACATGTTCCGATTCTCATACATAATCACCGCGTGTGTCGGACTGCTCGCGTGCTACGTCGGACGAGCTGTGAACATATTTCCTGGCGCAGCGTTGCTCAACGTGCTGCCTAGCCGTCGCTTACGAGAGTACAGAATCAGCAGCCGCTTACAGTACACGATGTGGTTCTGCGGCATGCGCGGTGCCGTCGCTTTTGCGCTCGCCGTCAAAGCGGCGCGGGATATCGGCGAACAAGGGCGAGTTTTGTTGGATGTAACCATGTTCATCGTTTTCGTTACGATTGTCATACAAGGCGGCATGACAAACTGGGTCCTGGACGCGCTCGGCATTTTGACACCAGAAAAATCAGTCGGAGGCAGCGACGTCGATCCCTCTATGGCCCATCGAAATTCGAGTTTGGGAGAGTTGTTCTCGTCCATGGGCGAAGCCGAAGATGCTCGAATGAGCGCGAACGAATCAACGTCTTTGCTCGGAGCGACAAACGTGGAAAAGGGTAAATCCAGTTCAAGAACATTTCACATGGGCGCGCTGGCGAGCGAAACCGTGGAAACCGCCGTGAGCGACGCTTTCGGACGCGGTGATTAGATTTAGATTAGACTAGAAAACCGTTGATTGTATTTACATATATATAGCCTAAGTTGTTCAGGCGTTTGCGTCGTCCATCGCCGCCGCGAATCTAGGTGGTGAAGCCGAGGCCGCGGTCGAGCTGACTAGTCTCCACAATTATGTATTCAACGGTACATCTTGGATGCTTCGCCTTCATCGCGAGGGACCGACACGTGAGCGGTTGTGCAAAATGCTTCACAATGTGATTCATCATGCGTAGCGTCGAGCATCAGAGATTGGCGCCGGTAGTACCGACGCCGCTAGAGTTTTGAGCGACGTTCCGACTGTGCGCTAATACGTTCACGACTTCGCGTAGATTGGAGCATCCGGCGATATCAGGAGCGGAGATCATAGCATGTTGCTCTGATGCGTTAATTAAGCCAACGAGCACCGGTATGCCGACGGACACGAGACCGATCTCATCGAAAGAATCATCTAGGGACACTTTCTCATCTATACCCGTGAGCGCCGTGACGGCATTCAACACAGACTCCTCCGGGGTTAAGGTCTCGATGTCACGCTTTTCCGTTTTCACGGAACCTGGCCATATGATGTTTTGGAAGAAATTGATGAATTTGATCCACAAAACTGTGAGAGGGGCGTTGAGAAGCCTATCCATTGCGGCGGAGAAGAGTGTTACCAGAGCGACGACAAAGAAGAATTCGTACCAAGCGACGGGCAGAGGCTGAGGTGAAAACCAATAATATTCTTTTGGATAAGCCCACCAAGAATAGCTCTCTTTTCCAGCGCGCGTCGCCCACCAGTACCATTGACCGATAATTTGATGGAATAAAAAGCAACCGTAACTCGTTGGCGCGAGGACTTTGCTTAGGACATGCGATTCAAGCAAGCGAGTGGTGATGCTGCCGTTCGGCGTCGAAAGCAGAGCGATCCACACCGCTATCAATGGCGAATAAAGACGCGTGATCATGACAGACCAAACGTATCTCTTGATGCCGGTGGCCCAGTTGTGGTGCTCTGTTGGATCAACTTCCCACATCTTCCCGGTAACGTTGGTGGGATACGGCCAGTCGATATCGAAGAAGTGCGCAAGATGGAATGCGATGAACGCCAAAGTGACAGTGTCAGCGATGCGTCCGTAAAGCTTACGACGATGCGATTCACCAGGACGAACGGCATCGTACCAAAAGTACGCTGCCATCCCCGTGCCAACGCACGGCACCCAGTACGGCGGGAACATCATGGTGGATAGCGCATAAATATTTTGAGCGTTCTCTTTCCAGCTCTTAGCTTTGTTGACATCACTTTGCTCTGCCCAAGCGGGAAACACGTAATACAACCCCAACAACCCACCGGTAATGAAGGTACCAATGGAGTAAATGATGAACCATTTTAAAGCTGCTCGGAAATCACCCTTGACTCGAGCGAGCGCGTTTTGCATGAACGGAAACACGAGGATTATGAAGTAATAAACTCCGTTGAACCACGTGTAGTACATGAACCAAGAGCTCAATAACCAGAATGGGAACCATGTTTGCAATCCCAGGGAGAAGACGATGATCGTCATCACGAGCCACGCTCCATATGGCATTTCAACTGGGCCCGTTTGACACTGTGCGAGCTTGCCGCTGGCCAAAGTGAGCGTATCATTATGCGGTTGCCAGCTGAACTCACTGCTATACGTCTCCGGACGACAGACTACAAGAACGTTAATGAGGCCAAATAGCAACGATAGCAAATACAATGGGTAGAGAGTTTGGAACCTGGAGTTGTAAAATGAAAGCCACGCTCCCTTCTTCACCTCCTTTCCGCTGAGAGCGGCGCTGAGCGTGAATCCACCGAGAACGAAGAAAGTCGTTGCGGGGAAGTAAAATGTCGTCGCCTTCGCCGACCACCAGTAAGGACCGTATGTTAACGGGTTGCGTTCATCTTCGCCTTGCCACACGGCGCCGATGTGATTGAACATGACTCCTACAGCCATGCAGTAACGTAAACCAGAGAGACCTTGTGACGTGCTGGCGACCTTCTTCGCGGGCTTCATCGAGCACGCTCGTACGAGCGCTGATTTTGAAACCCCCAAAACCTCCGCGAGTCCCGCACGTTTGTACTTTTTAGTCGATGTCTTGGGCAAATCTTCGTCCTTGACAATTTTCCAGTACACGGGTATTTCAAATCGTGACAGTTCTTTGGATTCATTTACCATTCGTTTGATTGACACCAGCGCGGTATCTTCATCACCCGAGTAATCATCGGGCAGTACGATGGCGGCGCCCACTTCCTCCCCCCAGAGCGGTGAGGGGACGCTGAAAACCACGGCGACGCGCACGAATTTGTGCTGTACCAGGACAGCCTCTACTTTAAGAGGACTCACTTGTTCGCCCCCGCGCTTTATGAGCTCCTTGCTTCGACCGGTGAGATAGATGAAACCATCATCGTCTAATCTGGCGATGTCACCGGTTCTCAGGTAACGCTTTTCGCCAATATAAAAGTAGGTCTTATTATTGGCCTCTACGGCTTCGCGATAGCCCTTCATCACATTGTCGCCGCTAATCGAAAGCTCACCCTGCTGACCAAACGGTGCGGTGACTCTGCAGTGACCATCACCAACAAGCGCAACCGAGCAGCATAACGGCTGCCCAACAGTATCCGGTCGCTCGCTGAGAGGCTCACGAGTGCCTTTGCCCGAGATGGGCATTTGCTCGCTCATGCTATACGTCGGTATTATCGGAACTCCCCAAAATGTATTCAGCCTCTCAGCGTCGGAGTGGCTCAGTGCTGCAGCGCCGGAGCGAATGAAACGAAGTGAATGAGACGGGTTCACCCCTTTGGATACGACTTTGCCGTACTGCAAAACCGTTAAATGAATAGTTGGTATAGCAGAATACCAGGTCGGTCGAATACTGCTGTGTGACGTTATAACGTCGTAGAAGGCTTGAGCATCGAATTTGAGACAGCAGATCACTGATGCTTGCGCCGCGATCGTGGCCAAGATAGAAGCCGAGAGGCCACCGATGTGAAAGAGAGGCATGGCATTGATACAGACGTCTGAGGAATTCAGCTCCAGAGACGCTGCGAGCGTCGAACCATTTGAGGTGAGCGCACCGATGACTAATGGAACCACTTTCGACTTTGACGTAGTCCCGGAGGTTCGCAAAAGTAGACCGGTTCCTTCGCTCGGTGCTACGAGCGGTGCGACGCTCGACTGCAGCACATCAGGTGACTCTGGCGCGTACGTCCCAGCGAGACCAGTATCGCCTTCCGTCATTGCGTACCATCGAATAGGAATTCCCACGCGACTGGCCGCCTTTTCGATCGATTCCGTGTTCGTTCCGCGGAAAAGAGCGATGACTGAAACACGGCACGACGCTAAAGCCTCGAATGCCTCATCCTCAGCAATACCCGGATCCAAAGGAACTGCGGTGCACTGCGATGCCACTGCGAGGAAAGCTAGCGCACCAACTGGACCGGGAGGTACGTTGTATGCGAAAACGGTATTCGCGTCCGCGCCCATCTTCCGCAAATCGCCATCTCCCTTAGTAATGAACTCGATCACTTGTCCGTACGTCATACTGGCGCCAGCCATGCTTCGAAGCAGAATGGCGTCTTTTGGAGCCTTGGCCAAAAAGTCGAGAATGCCCAGTCTTTCGGCTTGATGTGAAACCACGCATTCCGCAAGACTCGCCATTTCGCGATTGAATACGAGCTCGTTACCGCTCGGTGTCGTCACCGCTCGCGTGTGCTCTCGTTGATTGATGGCGCTCGCAGTGGCGAACGTTGTCGTTTCGCGTGCGACGTGATTGTCGCGCTTCCCTTGCTCCACGTCGGCGTCCGCGCGTTGCGTGGATGACCGCTTCAAACTTTTGTAATTCCATTTTGCGGGGTGCCAATCACCCTCAAGCGGCGCTTCAGCGAGCTCGTCGTGCAGAGGTATCGACCCTCGCGGTGTTGTTTCGAGCCACGCTTCGAACTCACCATGAAATCCACCATCCGTCTCCAGCGAAGACGGGACGTTGTGCCCGCCGTCAAAGTACACGCAATGACGGATGAGATCATCGGCGACATCTCGCACCCTAAATATTTCCATCAGACGCTCTCCCTGAGGCTTGTAACTGTCTTGAAACCCAAAGACATGGAGCGATGGAATTTGTGACGTCGATGAGCGTATGTCGACGCCGAGAGCTTTCTTAGTCAGGTCTAGCAGCGATGCCGATGCGCCACAAAACACAACCACCCTCCTCCACAGGTATCCATCTTCTATTCCAAGCGCTTTAAGAACGTCCAAATTGGAGAGAATCGTAAGAAGAGCCCCTCCTTGGGAGAATCCCACTGCGCAATCGTACGGACCATGCTCGCGAACGAAACTCACGATCGCTCGCAGCGCCTCGACCAGCTCCCTCTCGCGCTCCTCGCTCGTTCCCTCCGAATCGTCACCGTGAACGTCATCCACCCACGAATACCACGGTCCATCGATCAGATTGCTCATCTCCTCGGCCGCGGCTCTCGGTGCCTCAACCGTGCCGTCGACGCAATGCGTCTTCGCGAACCGCTCCACGAGTTTCAACCGCTTCGCGTGAATCTCGCTCACTTTCGCGTTGCTGCGCCATCCGTGCAACACCAGAGCTTTCCCACGACTGTCTTCTTTTTCGCGCGAGCGACGAAAACTTTTGGCGACGCGACGCCCGAATGCTTTAAACGACGACGTCGACCGCCGCGCCGCTCGCGCCGTCGCTCGCGCGTTCGAATCCTCGTTCGCGCGCTCCGGCTCGTTCGCTCGCGCGTTCGAATCCTCGTTCGAGATCGCGCGCATGGCGCGACGGGTGCGCGACGCCGCGCGCGCGCGCCGTCGGCCCTCCACTGAAGCGTTCGAGGCGGTCACGCGACGTTTTCACCCTCATTCGCGACGCGCGACAGGCGAATGCGAGCGTGAGGGAGGGAGGGAGAATTCCATGCTCCAAACGCACGCGAGCCTCGGTCGCGCGCTCGTGGTGCGCGCGCGAAAGGTTGGTGGAACAGCAGTCGACGCGCTGGTGACCGAAATGGGCGAGGAAAAACGCCCCGAGGCGGCGGCCCCGAGGCGCGGCGAGTCGTGAAGAGCGTCGCGTCGCGAGGTGGCGCGAGCGAGTTTAGCGGGAAAAAGAAAGAGTTCAATGTTAAATAACATCATCGCGAGTAGTTCACAGCGAGAATGTGAGCTCGGGGAACGGAGAAAATTGCGGCGCGACGTATCCACGCCTAGCACCTCACCGGTGGGATGAGTTGCGACGATGAAGCACGTGAAGTTTAGCCAACCACACAGCCATTCTGCGGCGAAGCTTTGGGATTCGTGCACGCCGTGAGGTGCACTGAATCGACATTATCAACGCCGGCGATGCCGGTGGCGCAGAAGAAACAAGTATTCCTATACGCTGGCGTCGGGTGATTGTCCATGCGATACCCAAAGGCGCGGTAACGTAGTTGTGCTGCGTAATCACGGCACTCTTCAAACGTTTTCTTCGCTAGCCCAAGATCATCAGTCACCGCGCAACCTTGGAGACCGGACACGGTACCAACCATTTTCTTTCCCGCACTGTTGGTCGACGTGCACGAGTGCACGGACTCCGGCTGGCGCCAGACTCCTGCGGGAGCCGTGTACAATTGCACTGGAGCGGCGCATTTATTATCACCAAGAATGGTGAATTCAATAAGCGCGTCAAGCTCAATTTTGGGGAATTCCACATACGTGCCGGCACCTACGACGGCTGCTCCCTCTCGGAGAGGACACTTCAACTGCAGATCCGGGTATTGCGAGAACGAGTCCCCGAATGCCGGCGAAAGAGTCATCTTGCCGTTGAAAACTTGCGTGTTTGCGAGCGCGACGGCGGCGTAAGCGTCGGCGCCAAAAAACACTGGTTGCACAATATTCACCTTGGGTCCAGCGCATAACATGCCAATCAGGCACATGTCGATCTTGAAGTCCACGAGGGACGCGACGACGCCCGTTTTGAGACCGAGAGAGATCGAGGCACCACCAGTGGACGTGAAAGTGAAACCCGCTTTGTTGTTGATGCCAAACGTCGGCTTGTTGTCACGCCATCCAAAAGTAATTTCGAAATCGTGAGACTGGACTTCATAAGCGAACTCCCCCAAACCATCGGCGATAAGATAGTACGGAATCTCGACGACGAGTTCGCCGCTGATGATTGTAACGATTGGACCATAGGTTACGACTTTCTGAATGGACTGCGAAAGTTTGAGATTTTCAGCAAAATCGCCAGATCGGAATTCCTTTTTCGACACAGAAAATGAGAGCTTCGCTTGCACCGCTGTCTTGAGCGCGATGTCGAAGTTGATGCTGTTCGAAATACCCGTGAACGTGCTCGTCAGCGACTGAACGATGTCGTTCATGTTCAGCAGTCCGCCACCGAGAGACGCGACTGCGGACTTGTGGTGAAATCCGCCGAGCATCGGGGACGTCGTCACGAGGGCTCGCATGTCCTCAATAACTTGACGCGTACGAAGCTCCATCTGCTCGGAGATGTGCAAGTACTCGCCCGCCAGGCGGCCCGCACTTCGCGCGCTGTTGTACTCCGGGGACATTTCGAAATCGTAAGCGCGCTCTTCGTCTTCTGACAAAAGTCTGCGTCCGGAAACATCGATGGATTTAACCGTTTTCCCGACGGTGTCAAACGCGCTTTTGACGGAGCTTGAAGCAGACTTGACACCGTCCGTAAGACCATTGGCCCATCCCGTGATTTCGTTGATGACCTGCTCGAACGGAGGCTTGATCGCGTTCACAAACGCCGTCGCAACCTTTACAGCGAACGTGGGATCGATGTTGAAATTTTTAACAGACACGCATGTGTCAAAGCCGCCTTCAATCCCCAGAGTCATCGAATCCGGCTTAAACTTCGCCATCTTTCCGTTTTGAGGCCAAGGAAGTTCGTACGATGGTTTGATTCCCAAATCTTCCATGTCCTTTGAGTAACAGATTTCGGGTTGACACAAGGGCGAAACAGGGCAAGCGCCGAGCGCGGCGACCTCGGTTTTGGGAGTCGGCTGAATCTTCGCAGCGGCTGCCTCACCGTGGAAAATAGCGGTGATCCTTTGATCAAGTATGTGTCTGTTGTCGGGATGCAGCAAATGACCACGCGATCCAAGCGCTGCTGCGGTGCCAGAACCACAAGAGAAAGCGCCACTAACAGCATTTGAAATCGCTGAGGAAGTCGGTAGAATGGTTTCCAAGGAGTCCGTGATGACATTCGCGCATTTTGAAGCGAGGGCACTCAAATCTTGCGAGAGCGCGGTGACAGCGCGAGTACCATCTTCAAGTTTACCGACGATGCCATTGACGAAGTTCGAGACCGCGGTTATGTAGCTCTGCAAAACGTTTCGAAGCCTGTTAAGTTCGTTAGCCCAGTCATCCCAGAAAGCTCCGAGCTCGGCTGCTTTGTGCGCGTCGTGAAGGAGTCGCAGAGCTTTGCCGAGTTCAGCAAACTCAAAGTCGCCGGCGTCCAGGTTCACACCAGCCTGAAGTCCTTGGACATCCGTCGGCGTGATTTCGAGTAATTCCTGCATCTTCGGGTCGTTCAACAAGTCCATCAACGCCACCTTGGCTTCGCCGACGTCAAGCATGTCGCCAGCTACGCATTTGCCTTTCGACATGATGTACCCAGTGGTGCACTTATCACACCTATTCGTCGCGGCGTCGAGATCATACCCGGTGTCGCATACTTTGCACGTGGTAGCAACTGTGGTTTCGTAACGGCAAGGTGCAGTGTATGATTTGACTTGCGAAACGCGTTGCGTTGAGGGATCCCAAGAACAAGAACCATCCGCGCACGAGTAGGATGGACAACTCCAAGTCTTGGCGGTGGTGACTGTAGATACGCCGAAAGGACCGACGCGAGTCGAGTGCACGCCGCACACGGCGGCCTTGTACTCACACGATGCGGCGACTTCTTGCTGCACTAAGCAGTTGGGTGGAGCATCGAGCGTCACTTCGCCGTTTGCGCCGATAGGCAGGCAGAATCCTTCAGTGACTGAAGTATCAGCTTTGCCCATGACAATCTTGAGAATTTCTTCCTTCTCGCAATGCGCCTCGATCGCGTCGACCGTGCCGGAGAAAAACTCGGAGTACTCTTGCGATTCGCTGAACTTCTTTGAGTCTTGCAGCTCGTCGCCGTCGCAAATATAGAGGAGCGCCTCGGAGAGTAGCGTGGCCTCACGGCAGCCACATTTGGCTCTGAAGCACGCCATGAGCGTGTTCTCGGGATTGGCATTGGCGAATGGGCACATGTGCACTCGGGGCTTGGTCTTAACGCAGTCCGCCGCGCACTCCATGGCGAGAGCCATGTCGTAGAACATGCCGCTGCGCGCAGCTTCGTGCAATCCGGCGCCGTCACCGCCGCTGGACGCACCGTCACCAGGCTTGTCCCTCGTATCGACTCGCGTCGAACCATCAGACGTAACACCCCAATGTGCGCCGTCGTCCCCGAGCCGAGCCGTGCGCGCGGCCGAAGGCGCGTCCGCGAATCGAATCGTCGGGCGATCCGCCAGGCGACGTCCTAACCCCACCGGCTCCAGCGTCAAGCACGCCGCGGATATCAACCCGAGGGCGATCGGCGCCGCGAAGCGCAGGAACGTTGCGCGCGTGTTCGATGCCCCCGTCGCGCGTTCGCGTTCGCGCAACAGCGGCGTCGCCGCGTCCATCTGCGCGCGCTCGCTCGCCGATCGTCGCGCGTGCTCATTCATGACCTCATCCCCTCGCGCGGCGCCGTAGAATCGCGTCATGACGCGAGCGCGATCGCCCGTCGACGCGCGCGAATGACGCGCGAATGAACAACGTTCGCAGTCGCGGTCGACGCGTCGAGGGGTGTTACACCACCACACGGTCTCGTGTGGGTCGATATTCTTGAGTTATGACTCGCGATATTCACGATTCAAAACCCATCGTTTCGCGAACGGACGCACGACGTGGGCACCTTTAGATCGCGCGTAACACCACTCGCGATATTCTTGAGTATATATGTCATGACGTCATGACTCACTATATTCTTGAGTCAAAACCCGTCGTTTCGCGAAACGACGCAGTGCGACCGTTCGCGACACTACGGGTCCGACGCATAGGGTCCTCGCCATTATATAATTCCGGCGCGACGTGTATAATTTATATAATTTCATTATATAATCAGGGGGTATAATTATAATTATATAATTATACCATAATTGGTCAGTCCATTGGTCCGAAAAC
>Ga0222712_10003382_pt1 | contig 17431 bp, 20 predicted proteins | sample C33_657DmetaG_FD_165043 | JGI IMG/M metagenome (GOLD analysis project Ga0222712, IMG submission 165043) | Estuarine water microbial communities from San Francisco Bay, California, United States - C33_657D | ecosystem: Environmental > Aquatic > Marine > Unclassified | place: USA: California...
TGTATTGTTAACACAAAACATAACTTTTTAAATAATCATTATAAAATGAATTACGCAATCATAGAGGCCAGTGGTAGACAGTTCTGGGTAGAACCAGGTAGATTTTACGATTTTAATCACTTAGAGTTAAACTCCGGTGATAAAATAGCTCTTACAAGAGTACTATTAGTAAATAATGAGGGTAACGTAAGTGTAGGACACCCATGCTTAGAAAATGCAAAAGTAGAAGCAACCGTTTTGGGACACATAAATAGTCGAAAAGTAACTGTTTACAAAATGCGTCCTAAGAAAAAAACGCGTAAAAAACAAGGTTATAGAAGCAACCTTACTAGAGTGATGATCAACTCTATACAATTTGGTGGGTCTACGATCCAATAACAACACTATAAATTAAATATAAATACAAATTAATTAGAATATGGCACACAAGAAAGGTAGTGGTAGTTCAAAAAACGGACGTGACTCAAATGCGCAAAGATTAGGTGTAAAGAGATACGGTGGAGAAAATGTTTTAGCGGGAAATATTTTAGTTCGCCAACGTGGTACAAAGTTTAAACCAGGTAATAATGTTGGAATCGGTCGTGATGATACGCTTTACTCTTTAATCGAAGGAAGAGTATGCTTTGAAGGTGTAAAAAAAGGTAGTAAAAGACTAAGTGTATACCCAGTAGTTTAATTTACTAAAACGTAGAAGAGAAATACAAATCTCTTTTACGTTTTCATTATTTAATATAATCATTTATCCTTTATTCAAATTTGGTAACATCTTATACATTTTATTTAAAATTAATTTTCCTTTAGGATATATAAAATCAAATAGCTCTAAATATACCAATACAGTAAACTGTAATGTCGATAAATATTTTTTTTCTTTTAATCTTAATGTTGGTAGGTATACCAGTTTATTACATATACCATCTGGAGTAAAAGTGTTCAAAGTGTAAACCCCATTATATATATACTTCGGTTTAAAAAAGGTAGTGTTTATATAAGATTGCCAATAAAGATTATTTTTATGAGAATGTATGAATAAGATATCCACATTTGTATTATCCTCAAGAATACTACGATTTGATGTTAATTCTATAAGTAGAAGATACGTGATGATATCCGTTAGTTTTAAAACTAAAGTTTCTAATATAGAAATCAATAACTTATCCGAACTACTGTCAGTGGGCCCTAAATCATTGACCTCTAAAAATATATTCTCAAAAAACCATTTAATAAGTTCCCCATCTTCACTCTCTAGGTTTTTTAACAACCATTTCCCTTCAGAAGAAGAATAGTTAATATTTGTATCCAGAAACTGTAGCTCTGTCGTAATCTTTTTTTGCACTAATATCAAAATTAATTGTAAAAACCTATCTATTTTATAGACGAAACCTAGTTTCTGAGATTTGTAATACATAAGGTTAATACAGAGTGTCTTCAACTCTTCCAAAACAGAAGACAGCAAATATACTTTTACTTCTTTTTTTAAACAATCTGAAAGTAAAGAAGAGCCCGTTACGTTTGCAACATTAAGATGTACCTTTAAACACACTTTTGAAAAAACTATGTCTAAATTCAGCATAAAAGATTTACCTACTTCATGATTAATAAAAATAATATCTCTATTTTATTTTTCTGATGGTGTTGAAAATAATGTCAATATTTCCCTACTAAACCTATCAGAAGCTTTTGATGTATAACGATGAGGATTTACTATTATCGAAAGCATACGCTTTATGGTTATATCCTCGATTTTTACCCAGTGTAAAATTCCTAATTCTAATTCTTTTGATATAGCAGACACAGAAACAAAGGAAGCCCCTAGGCCAGATTGTACTGCATTTTTTATAGCCTCTACCGAATTCAATTCCATTTCAATTTTGAATCTTGTGCTATCAATGTCATTCTGGTTTAATACTTTATCTATAACTTTTCTAATAGTAGATTGTTTATCTAAAGCAATAAACCTTAACCTATATAAATCTTCTTTTTGTATACTAGAAAGGTTTGAGAAAGGATGAGCCTTCGGTAAAATTAAAGCTAATTCATCTTCTGCATAAGCAGTCACTTGTAAAGTATTCTTAAGTTCTATTGGAACTTCTCCGCCAATTACTGCTAAATTAATCTGCCCGTTTGCAACTCCCCAAGCAATTCTCCTAGTTGAGTGAACTTGAAGTTGTACAGAAACTTGGGGATATTTTTGGCGAAATAACCCTATTAAACGTGGCATTAAATACGTACCTGTAGTCTGACTTGCACCTACTATTAAAGTACCACATTGAAGATTTTGTAGGTCCTGAATTGCTCTACAAGTCTCATCGCACAGTGATAATATGCGATTTGCATATATTAATATAGTTTGCCCTTCTTCTGTAAAAATAACTTTCCTATTACTTCGGTTAAATAAAGGAACATTAAGTTGTTTTTCTAAATTCTGGATTTGAAAGCTAACCGCTGGTTGAGATATATATAAACTTTCCGCAGCTTTTTTAAAACTACCTTCTAAAGCTATAGCCTTCAATATTCGAAACTGGTCAAGTGTAAAAGGTAAATCAATCATATATAAAAATGCTAATTAAACAAGAAATAATGTATTGAAAAATATGTAGCATAAGCAATACGTAGACGTTCGGTATACTAAAATTTCTGGCCTAGAAAAAATATAAACTAGTAATACCAAACAAGTAATAATTTATTTTTGGCAGATTAATAATAATTTTAAATAATATAGATAGAATATCTATAAGAGTAAATACTAATCAATTTAGTTTTTATAAATACAGCAAACTAACTCATTAGTTATAATATTTAAGAAAGATTACCAGAGGAATAGGTCATGGACATGCGACTTTTAATAGTTCTTTTTCCTGTTTTAGCTGCTGCAACTTGGGCAGGATTTAACATAGCTAGAATAGCTTTACGTCAACTTAGTCGTTTAGGCTCTAGATAAATCTATTTAAACTGTTTTTTGTTAAGAATAAAAGGGTAAATTATGTCATAACTTACCCTTTTAGTTTTAACAGAAATATAATAGTCACGAAAAATAAAGTATACATATACTACTAATACGTAAAAATTTGTTAAAATATAGGTACACATACTATATGTATATCTTTATAAAATAAAGAAAAATTCTCGAAATAAAATAATAGCATTTAAATAACATGGCTGTACCTAAGAAACGAACATCTAAAACAAAAAGAAAATCGCGTTTCGCTAATTGGACTCATAAGGCTGATATTCAAGCGAAAAGGGCTCTTTCTTTAGCTAAATCTGTAGTAAATAGTGATACAACGAGTTTTGTATACTCATCAGAAGTTGTCTCAACTGACACATCAGATGAAAGTTAAAATAAGAATAAACCTTAATAACATTGGACTACATTATTAGTCTGCTATATATGTACAACTTGTAATTCCATCCTAAAGAGTTAGAATTCTATATAAACTCTAATAAAGACTAACTCTACTCTTATCTTTTTTCATATTCCTACTACTTTAGGTTCTTTAAATACCCTGTTTAGAAATAGCTTCTTTAACAGTTAATCTAAACGAGTCTTTAAATAACTTTAACAGTAGAGGGAAATATAAAAACCCTATAAAGCCACCTCTATTAATAAATGACTAAATCTGGAGCAATTAGTAACACTATAGGTAAAGCCTTAAAAAAGCGATAAACTGACTAAATAGTTTCTGAATTTATGATCCTTCTTATAGGTAAATTCGCTATTAAAGCAGTCATTCGACTATCCGTCTTAATAGAAAATTCTAAACTGTCAGTATCTAGCTCGACATACTTCGATACGACAACGAGGATTTCTTTTCGCATTTTTTCTAATGTAGAGGCATTCAAAGTAGAACGGTCATGAGCCAAAACTAATTTTAGGCGTTTTTTTACATCATTACGGCTTCCACGTCCACTGAATAAAAATAGTCGTTCAAAAATATCTGTAATCATATTACGATAATAGATTGTTTATGCGTTTAAAGATCAAGTTTTAGATGACCCAAGGAAGAAGTTACGTAGGCGTCTTAGTGGTCCTTTAGAATAAGACTGTAAGTCTAAAAATTCCACTTGTTGACCATCTATTCTGCAAGCTGTATTTTCAAAAGCTATACCCGGTAACGATAATTTTTTTTCTAGTACTAATGGTTCCCCTCGATTTGTAGAAACTATCACACACTCATCTTCAGGAATAACCCCAAGAAGAGGTATAGCTAAAATCTCTTTAACATCTGCTACTGACATCATGTCATTAGCCTTTACCATCTGTGGTCTCAACCTATTTACTAATAAACTGATCTTTTCTATACCGTTAGCTTCTAATAATCCTATAACTCTATCTGCATCTCTAACAGCAGCTATCTCAGGGGTTGTAACTACAATTGCCTCTTGAGCCGGACCTATAGCATTATAAAAACCTGTTTCTATTCCAGCTGGACAATCTATTAAAATATAGTCATACTGCGGTTCCATTAAACCAACCAAATACTTCATCTGCTCCGCACTGACCGAATCCTTGTTTCTATTTTGAGCTGCGGGAAGTAAAACTAGACCTGGTTGACGTTTATCTTTAATTAGGGCTTGTTCTAATCTACATTCACCAGATAGTACTTCAAGAGCCGTATAAATAACTCTGTTTTCTAAACCAAGTAAAAGATCTAGGTTACGTAAACCTATATCTGCATCAACTAAAGCAGTCTGATAGCCTAATTGGGCTAAGGCCATACCTAAATTAGCTGTTGTAGTGGTTTTCCCAACACCACCTTTTCCAGATGTGATAACAATGATACGAGCCATGACGTATGTATTCCATGTGGGGTTTAATCTAATAAGCCTAAAAAGATTTTAATTAGCTGTGCTTAAACAAGCACAAAAATATCAAGCAAAAAGAAAGTTTAAACTATACGGATTTTTTAAGGTTTTTGAGTATCGATATAAAATCCTGTTCAAAAAAATAAGTAGCTCTATTCGTTCTTCCTGATAAATATAAACTATTATCTTTTTTTATTGCCCAAATTTGAGAGTAAGAAGTATAACTTAAAAAGACGCTAAAAATAAGGAAGAAAAATCCAAGATAAACAAACGGGATTCCTGGGTCAGCTTTTACTTGTAAACCCGTAGAAGTAATAACATCTAGAATCTTTATTTCGTGGCCATTTATGAAGAAGGATGAACCTATGTCCTGCTCAGAAATAATAATTTGTTTTGAATTATATATCTGAAATTTTCCTGTTAAATCTTCTAATAATAATAAATCGTCCGTTTTATTTTCTAAATTAGTAATTCCCGATAGTTTTAAAGATGATATCCAGAATCGTGTATTACTTTTTGTTGTTACTAACTTTAATGGAAGTTGCACAACTTTATTATTATCTATTTGTAGATTCAAACCAACAATACTCCAGTCGGTTTGATAAAAAGTTAAACCTTTATAACGTAATGGTTCATTAACGTAAATAGTTTTATTTGTTAATTCTTGACCACGGTTATCAAGTAATAGAAGATCAGAATAAAATTGGTCAATATTTCCTTCATCACTGTAGGTTATTCTGAAATCACGAATATACCCAACTGTGTTTTGGTCTACATAACTAAATGGTCCTGATGTTACAATATTCTGTAAGTGGAATAAACCACCTAAAGGAACCAATTCTTGCGCCATGAATCCAGATAAGCTTCCTAAGATAGCACCAAATAATGTGATAATAATACTGATATGCACGATTATAGGACCAATTTTTCCAATTAATCCTTTATAAGCATATAAAAATGGTCCTTTCTGAAGGATGTGATATTTATTTTTTGTCAGTTCATTAGAAAGTATAGATAAACTTGTTTCATTCACGCGAAAATTTAATTCGAACTTTTGTAATTTATTTTTAGTCTTATAAAACTGCCAAATTTGTGCTAATTTTAAAGATGGTAATTGACGAGAAAAGGTACACGATATAAGGCTTAAGCTAAACAAAAGAATTATAGCTATAAACCACCAGGTCTGGTAAACGTGGTCTAAACCTAAAGATAATATTAGATTAGAGTTGATAAAGCCAAATATGGGTTTACTAGTAGGGTAAGTCGTTTCATAAAAACTAGCCTCTTTATTTTGCTCAATAACAGTCCCTACTGAGCTGAAAGCTGCAATACCTAGTAATAATACTATTGCGAGTGTTAAGTCACCAAGCTTTTTTATTAAGGTCCACAGATCTCTATTTAATCTTTTTAACATAGAAATTACTAATATAGTTTTCTTTTATTTCCAATTTATTATAACCACTAGCTCTGTATTAGATATTAATACATTATTTATCTCCTCAGGTAGGACTTGAACCTACGACCAATCGATTAACAGTCGATTGCTCTACCACTGAGCTACTAAGGAATTTAAAAATCGTAGAAAATTTAATTTTCTGTACTCTGAGAATATAATAACATATTATCTCTTATATTGATTTTTATTTTCAAATTTTTGTCTTTATTTTGGATTGAGAATATAATAAACAAATTAATGTAAAAGTTGTTTTCTTTTTTATATAGTTTTGCTATTATATTATAGTAATCCAAAGCAAGCGGACGTGGCGGAATTGGTAGACGCGCTAGATTTAGGTTCTAGTAAGTTAATCTTGTGAGAGTTCGAGTCTCTCCGTCCGCATTTTTATATATCTAAAATACTCCCTAATTATTTATAGGGAGAATTTTTTGCTAGAAATATTACTTTTCTAATCTGTCCATCGTTGCAGTGTTAAGTGAATAGAAGCATCTTCTAGATGAAATTCTTCTATAGCTTTAAAGCCCTGCTTTTGAGTAGTTTCTAAAATAGAATGATAAGCATAGCGCTGAGTCACTTTATCTAAAAACAGCTCTACAGACCAAGGTTGTTGCCAAAATTGTAGATCCGCAACTAATTGATACTCAAACCCATTCCAACTAAAACCTATATCATAATTATTATTTTGTGCTATGACTAGGTTAGCGAAACTAGTTTGATTTTTGTAACCCTTTATTTGTTTTACTTCCGTATCCCAGTTAACAGATAAATCCGTTAAAGATTTTTTTAATAACGTTAGATCTTTTAATGTTGTCTTGATCTTACTAAAATGTGACATGTCTTATCAAAGCGAATACATAAACTCAATATTATGTTCTTACTAATCAGTAAAAATAGTTAGCACTATTCTAATAATAACATGAGGATATAAAGACTTAATATACGATTTATGTCAACAAGATAAAAATTACTACACTTTTTTCTCATTTCAAAAATAAACCTAAGAAGCCAATCTTACCTTACCTGCAATCGCCCATTCTTCTAACACTTCTAATTTTTCTTTATTCGTATATGCTAAAGGGACAAATTCTTGAATCGAGTTGATTATATCTTCTGTGACAAACTCTCTATTCTCACTGAACGCTAAATGCATTGCTTCTATAATAGACTCTTCTATTTCAGCTCCAGAAAACTGGTTCGCTTTTTTACTTAACATATCTATGTCATATTTTGACCAAGATTGTGGCCTTACCTTACTTAAATGCACTTTGAAAATAAGCTTTTTCTCCTCGTTGTTTGGAAGTCCAATAAAAAATATCTCATCAAATCTTCCTTTTCGAAGAATTTCTGGTGGTAAGGAATAAATGTTATTTGCTGTGGCTACAACGAAAACAGAAGAGGTTTTTTCCGATAACCAAGTTATAAAAGTAGCTAGTACCCTACTAGTTGTTCCGCTATCCCCTTTGCTTTCTATTCCAGCGAATGCTTTATCAATTTCGTCAACCCATAAAACACATGGTGCGATAGCTTCGGACAATTGGATCATCTGACGCATACGAGATTCTGATTCTCCTACTATTCCTCCAAATAATTTTCCTACATCTAAACGTAATAAAGGTAAATTCCAATCATTTGCAATAGCTTTTGCAGTCAGCGATTTACCTGTCCCCTGAACACCTACAAGAAGAAGACCCCTTGGACACGGTAATCCGTATGTGGCTGCCTTTTGTGATAAGCCTTTAGATCTCCTTTTCAACCACAATTTTAAATTTTCTAAACCTCCTATATCCGATAGGGTAACATCAGAATTGCAGAATTCTAGAATCTGTGTCTGACTTATAATTTGTTTTTTCTCCGTAAAGATAAGATCTAAACTTTCCACATTAATCTCTTTATAAGTGGCTATTATTTTAGATAAAACTCTTCTAATACGCTCTAACGAAAGGCCTTGACATGAGCGTACTAGATTATCCAACGAAGTTTGTGGTAACGTATACCCCAGTGAGTCTTGTACCCGCAACAGTTCTTTTCGAATCTCTAATGCCTGAGGTAACTCGAATGGTACTACAGTTATAATCTCTCGGATAGATTCTGGAATGGCTATATCTGAAGCAACTATTATTATAGTTTTAGCTTGTTTTCGAAGCACTTTAACAAGATTTTTTAATTTTCGAGAAACAGAAATATCATTTAAAAATAAATGGAAATCTTTCAATATAAAAATAGCTGGGTTATCAGATGTTAACTTTTCTACTAGTTCTAATGCTTGAAGTGGGTTTCTAGATGCAAAACCATTATCATTAGGATTTCCCACATAACCATCTACGAAGTCCCATGAATATATAGCTCGGTTACTATAAAGTTGTATGCAAGATTTAATAGTATACTCTAAACGCTCTTCTTCAGTAGTAGTTATATATAATAAAGAATATCTTGCTTTTAATAATAATTTAAACTCTTTAGTAAAAGTCATAGTGAAATTAGATTATGGAAATAGTGTACAATTTTGTAGAAATAAAACATTTTCTTACTTATTAATAAGAAAAATATTAATACGCTGATTTATTTAAAGATATTTAAAGCTTAAGATAGTGCTTTGAAAGGTTATAAATAAAACAGCGTTTATTTTACGTTATGCTTATGACATAGTTAGATTCTTACGCTTTCGTTGGCGTCTCGCTTTAAGTACTTTTTTACCTGTAGAGCTTTTTAACCTTGCTCTAAATCCAGAAGTTCTAGCTTTTTTTAATTTACTACCTCTTAAAGTTCTTTTAGTCATATAGTTCTTTGTTTTTATTTAAATTTTTCTACACAAACTTAATACCTGATTCTACTAATGAAAGAACTTGAAAGCTTCATCAAGCTCTTTAATACTTATTCAATCACAGGTTTTAAACAATACAGTTGTAACTAGCACTAGTAATTACTAGTTTTAGTTTACTAGATACTATAACAACTAATTACAAACTGGATTAATCCTTATTATAATCCTAAATCAAAATGGTTTGTACAGATAAGTTCGGCTTTTACCTATTTACTAAAAAAGGTTTCTGGGTAAAAAATGTAAGTTATTAATTTACCTAAAACGTGTAAAAGAAAATAGCAACTACGTTTTCAGGATAGGTTGTGACCTAAAGATAAGATAAATTACTGAATGTCTAATATTAATACTCATAGAGGTAAACAAACTGTAAGCTTCATTTTTGTATTCAATTAAAGGGTCTTTTTGACCATAACCTCTCCAACCAATAGTTTCTCTCAACCCTGTCATGTTTTGTAAGTGGTCCTTCCAGGCAGAATCAATTTTTTGTAATAAAAATGATTTTTCTAGATCACGCATTAACCCCGTTTCAATTAAATCGATCTGTGTTTCTTTTAAGTCATATGCTATTCTCATCTGCTGAGATAAAAAGTCTACTAACTCCTTTATGGATAGAGACTTTATAATAGTTACATCTAATTGGTAAGGAAGGCCCAGTAAATCTTCAACTTTGTTCAGCAGTTTTGATAACTCCTTTGAGGAGTTGGTACCTTCTTTTGATGTCGCCATAACATACTGTGAAACGTAGTCTTTAATTGTGGTTTCTGCATATTGTAGAACCCAGTTTTTTAAATTTTGGGAACTTAGTATTCTTCTTCGCTCTGAATATATTGCTTGACGTTGGTAATTTAATACTTCGTCATACTCGAAAAGTTGTTTACGTGCATCATAATAGTATGCCTCTACTTTCTTCTGTGCCGAGTCTAAACTTTTACTCAACATAGATGATTCAATAGGTACTGAATCTTCAATTCTAAGGCTTTCCATCATATTGATAATACGATCTCCACCAAAAATTCTAAACAGATTATCTTCTAAGCTCAAGAAAAATCTAGATGAACCTGGGTCACCTTGACGTCCAGCTCGGCCTCGTAACTGATTATCAATTCTCCGTGATTCATGTCTTTCAGTACCAATTACATGTAACCCTCCTAACTTAATAACCTCTTGCCTTTCTTTTTCAATAAGAACTCTGTATTGTTCTTCCAATACTTGATAAGAAGCCCTTAGCGTTATAATAAAGGGGTCTTCAATAAAACTTTTTTCACATGCAATGTTTATTTTTTGAATCAGTTCTTCTTGGCTAATAGAAAGGTTAGCTATCTGGTTAAGTAAAAATGTATGCAGAGTAAGTAATTTAGAATCTGAGCCAATTAAAGCTTTTGTTGTAGAATCTGCTTTATGCAACTGTATCAGCGCTGCAGTTGCCATGTAACTAGAATTTCCACCTAAAAGAATATCCGTACCTCGTCCTGCCATGTTAGTGGCTATAGTCACTGCCTCTTTTCTACCGGCTTGAGCAATAATTTCAGCCTCTCTTTGAATATTTTCAGGCTTAGCATTTAATAAATTATGTGGAATTCCGTATTCTACTAATAACGAAGATAATAATTCAGATTTTTCCACACTAGTAGTACCTATTAAAATAGGACGGCCGATAGTATGCATATCTAAGCATTCATCTGCTACTGATTTCCATTTAGCATATTGACTCTTATATACTAAGTCTGGTAAATCTTCTCTTTGAGTAGGTTTATTCGTGGGAACTGAAATAACTTCTAAACCATAAATTTTATCTAACTCAGAAGCTTCTGTGGTAGCAGTTCCAGTCATACCAGATAGCTTAGGATAAAGTAAGAAAAAATTCTGGTAAGTAACTGAGGCTAATGTTTGAGTTTCGTTTTGAGTTGGAACTCCCTCTTTTGCTTCAATAGACTGATGTAAACCATCACTCCATCTTCTACCAATCATGATTCGGCCAGTAAACTCATCTACAATTATTACTTCATTGTCTCGAACAATGTAGTGAACATCCCTTATGAACAGCTCTTTAGCTTTTATAGCATTAAATATGTACGAAGCCCAAGGGTCTTCAGGATTATATAATTCTTTATCACCTAAAAGCTTTTCAGATCTAATAATGCCTTCATCTGTTAAAACTACATTCCTTGCTTTTTCATCCACTTCATAATGCGTATTTTTTTCTAATAAGGGGGCAATCTTACTAGCAGTGACATACTTTTCTTCACTAGATTCTCCAGCACCAGAAATGATTAGTGGCGTTCTGGCCTCATCAATTAATATAGAATCTACTTCATCGATAATACAAAAATGGAATGTTCTTTGAACCATTTCTTCAATTACTGTAGACATATTATCTCGTAAATAATCAAACCCAAGCTCACTATTGGTAACGTAAGTGATATCTTTTGAGTAGTTTATTTTTCGTTCTTCTTGTGTCATACCTTGTTGTATTAAACCTATGCTTAATCCTAAAAATTTAGGTACTTGTCCAACCCACTCGGCATCTCGTTTAGACAAATAATCATTAACGGTTACAACATGTACACCTTTTAACGAAAGCCCATTTAAATAAGATGCTAAAATTGACACAAGAGTTTTTCCTTCTCCTGTTTTCATTTCTGCAATTTTGCCTTGATGTAGTATCATTCCACCTAAAAGTTGAACATCAAAGTGTCGTAACCCTAAGACCCTATAGGATGCTTCTCTTACCGTAGCAAAAGCTTCTGGTAAAATGTAATCTAAATCTTTTCCTGAATTTAATAATTCAATGAACTGTGTAGTTTTAGATTTTAATTCTTGATCATTTAAAAGTCGTAAATCAGACTCCAATTTATTAATTTGGTCTAAGATTGGCTCAAATGATTTTATTTTACGTTCGTTGGGATCACCAAATAATGTTTGAAACATGTGCTTAAATAAGTCTTCTCTATGTTGTATAAAAAGCAATCGGTTAAAGGTGTGTTCGTATTTGTAAATACACCTTTAATGTGGACTAAAAATTTAAAATATGAATTCTTAGTATTTATGTTATCTATAACTTCCCTATTTAAAAACAAGTTAATCGCTAATAATTTCTGGTTGACTAATTTCATCCACCATTTCTAGAACTGCTCTAATAATAGGTTTTATTTTTAAATCATCCAATATATCTATATCTTCGTAACGCCTTCTTTTAGCGCGATTTGCGACTTGAATAGTTATTTTGTATCTATTAGATGCTGCATCTAATAATTCTTCTGTTTTATATAAAACCTGATTAGAATTTAGGTATGGATACTTTTTTTTCATCGTATTTTGGTATGATCTATTGGGTTAGAAGTCTACAGAAAAAGTAACTTATACTAACCATTGTAAATGATGTATAAAAGGTTTAAAAGAAGACTGAAAGTCTCTGCAATGTAAAAAGATTTTTAATATTTGCTTAACATTTTAATCAAGAGTACCTATTTATAATATAATGGGTATTAACTAAAACTAGATCAAAAAAGTATAAGAAATTAATCCAGAATTATGTCACACAGTGTAAAAGTTTATGATACATGTATCGGTTGTACTCAATGCGTAAGAGCATGCCCTTGTGATGTATTAGAAATGGTTTCTTGGGATGGATGCAAAGCTGGACAGATTGCCTCAGCCCCAAGAGCTGAAGATTGTATCGGTTGTAAACGCTGCGAAACAGCTTGTCCAACTGACTTTTTATCCGTTCGAGTTTACTTAGGCGGCGAAACAACTAGAAGTATGGGATTAGCTTACTAAAACAAAAAAGGATTATTAGCATAATGATATTGGCTAATAATCCTTTTTTTTAGCTAAGTAGACCTACATAACTTAAACCTAATATAGCTCCACATCCTACGATATGACCTAAACTAGTAGTTGCTAATAACTCTGGTAAACCAAAGTTTGCAAAGGAACCGCTTAAAGGTAAGGATGGGCCTACACCTTTAACTTGTATAACATAACGTCCAGCTACGATGCATAGAAGGTTAGATACTACCATTACGGAACAAGTCTTTGCTGACCAGGCAGCTGTTTGTGGTACAACTGCTATTAATAAATCGGCATTCATATAGTTTATAATTAAAAGGAAGTTTTTATTTTACCTAGCTTGTATTGTAAGATACTTTATTTTTGTACGCAACTAATACTTACCTAAAATGTAACGAACTCGTTATAAACAAAGACGTAATGTAGGTAATTATGTAAAAATAATTACCCAATCCATCCATAACTATGTAACCCTTTTCCTAAGAAATTAACACCTAAATAACAGATCCACACAACTACAAATCCGATAGAAGCTAAAATTGCTGGATTTTTTCCTTGCCAGGATTTAGTTATGCGAGCATGTAGATAGGAAGCAAATACCAACCAAGTTATTAAAGCCCAAGTTTCTTTTGGATCCCAGCTCCAATAAGATCCCCAAGCCTCATTTGCCCAAACAGCTCCAGCAACTATTCCAATAGTTAATAAAGGGAAGCCAAATCCTATAATTCTATAACTTAAATTATCTAAACTTTCTAGTAGTGTTAACCTTGGTGTATTAGCAGTTTTAGAATCCTCCACAATATCACTGGATATGGCTAAAACCCCAATAGTTGCATTCCGAATCTGACCTTCAGTTGAATCAGAATTCAATATACTCACCTGTTTACTACCTAATGAGTTACCTTTAATACTAACATCTTTGCCGCGCGTAAGAACCAAGAATAAAATGGACAGTAATGATCCAATTATAAGAGTGGAGTAACTTAGCATCATTATACTCACATGCATCATCAACCAATTGGATTTTAAAGCTGGCACTAAAGGAGCAGCTTTTTGCATGCCTTCAGGCAAAGATAAAGTAGCAAAAGCTGTAACAAACATAGCTAAAGGGGTAGCTACTGCGCCAACTAATGCAAGTTTTGTTTTGTATTCCACTAAGACAGTGATAGCTGTTATACCCCAACTAAAAAATAATAAAGATTCATATAAATTACTTAGGGGAAAGTATCCATTTTCAAACCATCTAGAACCTAAAATTATAGTAATTAGAGCATTTGCTGTAGCAACAAAATAATAGCCTATTCTCAAGGTTCCAAAAGTTTTAGAAAAAGCTATTGTCAGCCAGTAGAATATCATTCCTAATAACAATACCAAAAATGTAATGTTATCAAGAGAGCTTTTTATGTTTAAAAAATCCATAGTCCTCTGTTTTGATTATTTAACTGTAGCAACCTTAATTCATTAATATAGAACCTTTTGCATTAAAAAAAATTATTCATACTATTATAGTATAACTCAGTAAACAATTTAGTGAGATTAGAACTACTTGTGAAAAAAAAATATACATGCATTCTTATTACAAGTATGCATGTATATTTTTATTCAAACGCTATGCTATTAAGCAAGAGCGCTAGATACTTTATCAAAGTAACCAGCAACTTCAGAAGCTAAAGCGCTACAGTCACCAGCAGGTGTAGAAAGTTTCTTTTGGTTAGAAGTGTTGTTGATGAAAGCAACACAAGTAGCCTTCATGATACCAACAGCTCTAGCGTTACCAGCAGCTGGAACACCTAGAGAAGCGTAAGTCTCTTTAAGACCATTTAAACAACGATCTTCTAAAACAGAAGAATCGCCAGATAATAAAGAGTAAGATACGTAACGTAAGATGATTTCAGCGTCACGTAGACATGCAGCCATACGACGGTTTGTGTAACAGTTTCCGCTTGGAGAGATTAAAGCAGGGTTCTCACAAATCATACCAGAAACAGCATCAGATACGATACAGCTAGCGTTAGAAACGATAGCGTTTACAGCGTCAAGACGCTTGTTACCTTCAGAAACGAACTTCTTAAGAGCTTGTAAGTCAGCACCACCAACGTAAGCTGCTTTACCATCTGCACTAGTGATTACTTTAGAAAATGCGTCTAGCATAATGAATCTCCGTATTTATATTGTTTTTACTGTTTTAACTGTTAAATCATTTAATCAGTTAACACTTGATATGTTTCTATCAGATAAACACTATAGACTATAAGCCTTAGCATTTACTACTTCCCGTAACAATCTGTAATATTCTAGCTTCCAAGTTTAAAAGCTTCTACAAAGAAACCATATATCATTCCGATTTTCACATTATTGATAAAAATCAAAATCTGATAAATTTTTCCATAATTAGTATTTTTGATACCAAACCTTTTTTTATTGTTATACACAATTTTGTTTGTACTTTCCATAAAAGCAACTAAAATACCAGATGATAATAATCCCCAATCCCCAGTCTGCCCCAGAATGGTAGCTAATGCATTTGCGATAAAAAACCCAAATAAGATACCAATAAAACTAATAAAAGTAGAGTAAAAAAATTTTTTTGAGAAAATAAATCTGTAATAGATCTTTTTCAAGAATCTGTTTAGCAAGTCCATCAGATGCTTATTTTTTTATAGAAAATAGTGAGCTAGTCAACCTAAGAGAAAAAATAAGATCCTAGAGTTAACTAGGATCTTACTTTCAAACTAAACTTAAGCGATTAGCCGTTTACAGCTGGAGCTGTTAAAGCAACAGGTAAAGACTCACCAGCAGCTAAGTCTAGAGGGAAGTTGTGAGCGTTACGCTCGTGCATTACTTCCATACCTAGGTTAGCACGGTTAAGGATATCAGCCCATGTGTTAATAACACGACCTTGGCTATCAACAACAGATTGGTTGAAGTTGAAACCGTTAAGGTTGAATGCCATAGTCATTACGCCTAAAGCAGTGAACCAGATACCTACAACAGGCCATAGACCTAAGAAGAAGTGAAGAGAACGAGAGTTGTTGAAACTCGCGTATTGGAAAATTAGACGACCAAAGTAACCGTGAGCAGCTACGATGTTGTAAGTCTCTTCTTCTTGACCGAACTTGTAACCGTAGTTAGCAGATTCGTTCTCAGTTGTTTCACGGATTAAGCTAGAAGTTACTAGAGAACCGTGCATAGCAGAGAATAGAGAACCACCGAATACACCAGCAACACCTAGTTGGTGGAATGGGTGCATTAAGATGTTGTGCTCAGCTTGGAACACTAACATGAAGTTGAATGTACCGGAGATACCTAGAGGCATACCATCAGAGAAGCTACCTTGACCGATTGGGTAAACGATGAATACAGCAGAAGCTGCAGCAACTGGAGCTGTGAAAGCTACAGAGATCCAAGGACGCATACCTAAACGGTAGCTGAATTCCCACTCACGACCGATCCAACCACAAACGCCTAAAAGGAAGTGGTCAAGGATTAATTGGTAAGGACCACCGTTGTATAACCACTCATCTAGAGAAGCAGCTTCCCAGATTGGGTAGAAGTGGATACCGATAGAAGCAGAAGAAGGAATAACAGCACCAGAGATGATGTTGTTACCGTATAATAAAGAACCAGCAACTGGCTCACGGATACCATCGATGTCTACTGGAGGAGCAGCAACGAAAGCAATGATGTATACAGATGTAGCTGTTAATAATGTAGGGATCATTAAAACACCAAACCAACCGATGTATAAACGGTTGTCTGTGCTAGTAATCCAAGAACAGAAGCGTTCCCATGCACTTGCGCTTTCGCGTCTTTCTAATGTAGCAGTCATTTTTTTATTTTTGTTTAAAGGTTATAGTAATTATCTTCCCAAAGATCTATTGTCTTTGTTATTAATATTATTCAATATAAAATGACTTATTATACAAAATACCTAAAGTCACACGTTATAAAAGTTACATAGGAATAGTTCTTTAGCTTATTAAGTAGGTAAACTTGTTAGCATAGGTCTATATAAAAAAATAATAGTATGATATATTTGTAATTGGGCTAAGAAAAGCCACTTCATTTATAAGCTGATTAAGGTTTATAGGATGAATCAAAATATACTATTTACTAACAATAGCTTATTAATAAACAGTTAAAATGAATACAACAATAACGCAGCTCAACTCTTACGAAACAATTTATATTGTTAAACCAGACTTAAACGAAGATACTCTTTTAAAATTAATAGAAAATTATCAAGGGATTCTTGTTGAAAGAGGAGCAAAAAATATCGTTACGCAAAATAGAGGTAGACGCCATCTAAAATACCCTATTCTAAAATTCAAAGATGGCGTTTATGTCCAGATGAATTATGATGCTAATGGTGAAACAGTAGGATTAGTAGAAAAGTCTATGAAATTAAACGAATCTATTATGAGGTTTTTAACTACACGTAATGCTGGAAATACTGAAGAGTAAAATATAAAGTAAAGCTCTATCAATCGAAAATCATAAATTTTTCGATTGATAGAGCTTTACTTTATAAAGAGCTATAAGGGTATCAAGAAGTATAG
>Ga0222712_10003385_pt1 | contig 17425 bp, 25 predicted proteins | sample C33_657DmetaG_FD_165043 | JGI IMG/M metagenome (GOLD analysis project Ga0222712, IMG submission 165043) | Estuarine water microbial communities from San Francisco Bay, California, United States - C33_657D | ecosystem: Environmental > Aquatic > Marine > Unclassified | place: USA: California...
CTATCAATCGTTACATGGACTATGCGTATAGTTGGATTGGTTGGGGGCATCATGGTGCCCGCACTTCGTATGCTCATGAGTATGCTTCCAAACTGATCACGGTAGAAGTTTGATACAATAAAATATAGAATATAACAATTGAATAATAAATAGAGGGGAGTGGTTGCTACTCCTCTTTTTTTATGTTCAATTTTAACTTCGGAAAGAAGAAACCAGATAAGAAGCAGATAATCCTTATAAGCGTCATACTCAGTGGTATTGTAGCAACCCTCTCCCAATGCACAGGAGCGTCTCAGGACCGTCTCTGGGACCTTCTAGACGAGGTTCAGAGGTCTCTGTTCCCACAGACCATAATCAATGATGTCCTCCTCCAAGACCCTGCCGTGGTGGGTAGGAGAGTTGAGAGAGATGTGGATAAAGCAATCCGTGAATATGAACGCTTGACAAGAGACTCAGATCCACCTAGAGTACCTTTGCCACGGTTGATCGAGAAAGCTCCAGATAACTCTAAAGCTCAAAAATTATTAGGTGGTGAAATGAGGTTGTGTGCCCCATGGGTTGACAACTGCCCTGAAGAACCTGTACAATAGAAGAATCGGGTAGGTGTCCGAGTGGTTAATGGAGGTGGACTGTAAATCCACTGGCTCTGCCTACGGGGGTTCAAATCCCTCCCTGCCCACCTTGACAATCGAATCCAAAACTGGTATGATTGTTTCATGACTCAGTAGCTCAGTTGGATAGAGCATCTGCCTTCTAAGCAGTTGGTCGGGGGTTCAAGTCCCTCCTGAGTCGTTGGAGTTTATCTCCATACATAAAAGTGATAGAGGGTAAGTCACTGTTATATCCTTATGAGGTATATTACAATTACTCCATCAAGTCGATGTGGCGGAATTGGTAGACGCGCTGGGTTTAGGTTCCAGTAGATTAATCTGTGGAGGTTCAAGTCCTCTCATCGACACTTGACAATCAAACTTAAATAGTTTATGATTGTCTCACAAGCGGGTATGGTGTAGCGGTAACACGCCATCCTTCCAAGTTGGAATCACCGGTTCGAACCCGGTTACCCGCTCTTGGTAGTCGTTATGCAGACAGCATAGAAAGACGCCAATGGGAGAAGTGATCCTGCGGGTTCGCCCAAGAGCTCTCCTTCTCCGCATTCCCCTGTGGCGCAGCGGTAGCGCGAGAAACTGTTAATTTCCAGGTCACAAGTTCGAATCTTGTCGGGGGAGTATCAATCAGTTCTGAGGTCCTCCATTGGTGAGGTTAACCTTTCCTGATTGCTCTAAGACCTAAGTTCGCTTAGGCCAGGGGGATGGCCTCCCCTGCTAATGGGCGATTAGCTCAGCGGTAGTAGCGTCTCCCTTACAAGGAGAATGTCACTGGTTCGATTCCAGTATCGCCCACTTGATAAATAAAAATAAAAAGAGTATAATGGAAAAACTTTATAAACTCTTGAGTGATGCTCAGTCATCACTTTTTGTTTTATTCCATAAAACTTGGGCATTTCATTGGAATGTTGTAGGTGAAGATTTCACACAACTCCATCAACTCTTTGGTGGTCAGTATGAGACTATGTTTGAAGAGATTGATCGTCTCTCAGAACATATGCGTTATCTGAACGTAAAACCTCTCAGTTCTCTCTCAAGAATGCTTGAGGTAACTCAAATCAAAGAGGCATCAAGTTCAACTGGAGCAAAAGAAATGCTTCAAGAACTTCTTGATAATAATATTAAGTTCTGTGAAATGATGCAGGAGATTTCGGAAGAGTCTGAAGAACAAAAACAATATGCTACTGCTAATCTAGTTCAAGACTTAATGGAATCACATGGTAAGTTTATTTGGATGTTAAGATCTCACTTACAGTGAATAGGATGAAAAACAATGATTTCAATAAGATGCAAAGATTGTAATAAAGAATTAACAGGTCATCCATCAAAGACAGTGACGTGTGGTTGTCCGAATATGGCAACAATTCGTGGGGATAAAGTTTCAGCTGTTGACTTATCTCGCATTGTTATGTTAAACTCTTTAAAAGAAAATTCAAAAACAAACGTGTTGACTTCTCAAGATATTGCTTGGCAGGAAGCACGTAGACAACGTAAAGTTCGTCGTTTGGATTTTGAGGTTCGTTGAACCTCCCTCTGGAAAGGTGGTCGAGTGGTTGAAGGCTCCAGTCTTGAAAACTGGCGATGTGAAAGCATCCGTGGGTTCGAATCCCACCCTTTCCGTTTTAAGATAAGTTACAAATTTAACAATTTCTTCAACAGTGTTACGTAATGAACACAAAAAGTTGACTTTGAAATACCCGTGATTAGTATATAGTAGTATCACAGGGATAAACCTATGGATCAACACACCTATGATAATTGGGTGAAGATCAAGGAAACTTTTGAAGCTTCTGGTAACACCAATAATATGTTTTATTATAGAGCATGTGAGATTGTAAAAACCCGAAGAGATCCTCTCGCAAAGTTTCTTGGAGACGAGAAATGATGCACGAACAAGAAGAATTTATCACACGTTCTGAAGTTCAAGAGATGATCGATGCAGCAATACGACGACACAACCGTAATGCTTCTATCATTAGTATGTGCGTCGGTTGGGTGGTTCTTGCTTTATTTGCTGAGGGACTTTTGAGATTGGTTGGAGTTATTCCTCCTTTACTGCCATGGCTCAAAATCACTCTGAACTAATATTCTTAGTTCCTTGGTTTGTTCTTGTGGTGATTGCACTGACAATGTTTGTGCAAGGTTGGATGATTATGAATGCTCACCGTGGGTATTCGAAAAGTCCAAAGGTAAAACATCCAGAATTAAACGACGTTAAAGCAGGAGACCCTTTACTAGTGGTTAAATTCACCGAAGAAGACTTGCAAGAACTGCACCAAAGAATTCTCCAACAGAAAATGGATGAACTCTTTGAAGAACCATCTACTTACGAGGATGAAGAAGATGATTAAAACACTTTTAGTTTCTACTTTAATTTATAGTTCAATTATGGGACTATGGATTTATTGGGGACTCACACATGCATATCTACAATAAACAAAGATATCACTTTGCAATGTCTTCTTTTGTGAGAATGTACGGGCACTGTGTTGTCAACAATATAGATATTAAACAGTTTTGTATTGAGTGGTCACACTGGGATGTTCAAGCTCCTTTATATGGACTTGACGAAGTGGATCAATACATGTATTATGAATATAAGAACTGGAGAGGAAGATGATTTTTCATCTTGTTGAAACACTAGCAGCAAGTCCTTTCTTTCTTTTTCTATGTGGATGTGGGTTGACAATAGTACCATTTGCTGGTATTATGTTTATACACAGAAACAAGTAACGGGGTGTGGCGCAGTTTGGTAGCGCGGATGCTTTGGGAGCATTAGGTCGCAGGTTCGAATCCTGTCACCCCGACTCATAAAACTTCACTTTATGAAAATGTATCCAGAACTTTCAGATCTCCAAAAATTTACAGTCGAAGAGTTTCAAGAAGATTTTGATAATCTAATACAAAGAGTAGAAAATGGTGAATCATTTATTATTACTGATGGAGAAAGAAACGCAGTGATTGTTCCATACAACGAAACCATAAAGTTTGCAGTAGAATCTAACGTGGACGACGATGTGATACGAATACACACCGACCACGAAGAAGGTTGTTGACATAGAGTTCCAGGTCCTCTACAATAGACCTGTCTATATGGGAGTATAGCTTAATGGTTAGAGCGCCCTGCTTATAACGGGGTAGTCTGGGTTCAACTCCCAGTACTCCTACCTTGCTCCTTTAGCAATCTGGTGAATGCAGCGAACTCATAATTCGCCTGAGGCGTGTTCGATCCACGCAAGGAGCATAGGACAGAAACTCTACTGTCCACCTTGACTTCTCCAAGTCAAACCCTTATAATACTAAGGTCAACATTCAAAACAATGACTCTCACAGCAAAATTCAAGAAAGACGTTCAAACCCTTCGCGGTGCTGCAAATGGCGAATTCTACCTTGATGTAAAGAATCCGAAACTCTACAAAAAGGTTCGTCGGTACTATGAAAACGAAGGTGTAGTGTTTTCTGGTGATCCTCTTGATGACTATGAAATGCTTATGGAGTATGTTCTTGCAGATCTTGAATCCGTTGAGGTTGCATGACAACACGACTTCCCAAAGTACTTTTGGAACGTGATGGATATCGCTTCGTAGAAGTTGGTATTCTTGAAATCAACGGTAAACCTGATTACCGTATGCAAAAACAAAACGAATACACTAAACGATGGAATGACATTTATCTTTTTGATAATGGTCTACAATGTACTACTGCAATGGAAGACATTGAATATGCGAAATGGTTAGATCCAGATCGTGTTCCTTGTTATGTGAGAGATGATGATGAGTAAATAGTCACGGATGGACTTTAACAGCACTGGTCGGGAGCAAAACCCCTTATGTCTAAATCTGATTTGCTTCGGTGGATTGGAAACATTCTCCTTATAATTGGTTATCAAATCATGTTGTGGGGAGAATTTAAATATGGTTTAATGATAAAAGTTGTTGGGGGATTACTCACAATACCTTTTGCAATTAAACTAAAATTATGGGATGTACTATTCTTATGTGCATTTTTTGGTATTTCCGAGATATCAAAGTTAACCCAACTTTTCTTAGTTTCTTAAAACTAAGTGGTGGAGTCAAATGACCCCTTAATGAGTTTCTTGTTTCTCTCAAGAACAAGTGGTGCGGATGGGACTCTCTCCCGCCTGGTTTCCAATTTCCAGCCAAAGAATTGGTGGCGAGCCTGAATTTATAGAGAGGAGTTGCATAAACTCCTCTTTTTTTGTATAATATATACTAAGAGAAATTTATTAATCTATGGGTGATTATAAAAAAACAGCACTTGTTCTTGGTGCTGGTGGCTTTATTGGAAGTCATATGGTTAAAAGACTGCGATCTGAAGGATATTGGGTTCGTGGTGTAGATGTTAAATATCCAGAATATTCTTTATCTGAAGCTAATGAATTTATTCTTGGAGATTTAACGGATCAAGTTTTTGTGGAAAGAGTCGTTCAATTTAAAGGATATTCTGGAAACTTTTATAATTTTGTTCCTTCAAAAGATATTAAAGGTTTTGATGAGATTTATCAGTTTGCTGCTGATATGGGTGGAGCAGGATATATTTTTACCGGGGATCATGATGCAGACGTTATGAATAACTCTGCAACTATTAATTTGAACGTTCTTCGTTCTATTAAAAATTTAAATGATTTGACTCAAGAGAATAAAACAAAAATCTTCTATTCTTCTTCTGCTTGTGCATATCCAGAATATATTCAAATGGATCCCAATAATCCTGGATTGAAGGAAGAAAGTGCTTACCCTGCAGAACCAGATAGTGAATATGGATGGGAAAAACTGTTCTCGGAACGCCTCTACTTTGCTTATCATCGCAACTATGGTATCCCTGTACGTGTTGCTAGATACCATAATATATTCGGACCAGAAGGAACTTGGAAAGGTGGAAAAGAAAAATCACCAGCAGCAATCTGTCGTAAAGTTGCCGAACTTCCAGAGGAAGGTGGAACCATCGAAGTGTGGGGAGATGGTCTACAAACTCGTTCCTTCCTGTTCATTGATGAATGTATCGAAGCAACCCGTAGATTGATGGATTCTGAATTTGAAGGTCCAGTAAATATTGGATCTGAAGAAATGGTAACTATTAATAAACTGGTTGATATTGCATCAAATGTTGCCAATAAGAAAGTAGAAAAAAATCATATCGATGGACCTTTAGGTGTTCGTGGTCGTAATTCTAACAACGATCTTATTCGTGAACAATTGGGTTGGGATTATTCGATGACACTTGAACAAGGTATCTCTAAAACTTATAAATGGATTGAGGAACAGTTAAATGGTTGAAAATTTTTCCTGGGTTGTAGATAAAAAAGAAAATTTTAAAGAATATGTCTTAAGTCTCCCTGATAATCAAGTAGAAGACATTTTGGGTGGAATTCCATCTGGTTGGAATTATCCTCCCAAGAGTCACAGAAATTTTGTTGAGTGGTTAATCAATAAAATTAAACCAGAAGTTACTGTTGAACTTGGAGTTGACTATGGATACTCTTCTTTTGTGATGGCTCTTTGCCAAGATAATCCTGTTTACGGTATTGATTGTTTCGATGTATCAAAACATGGTCCTCGTGAAGATGATGATTATCAATTTGTGATGTCGGTCAAAGAAAAACTTGGACTTGATAATCTTGAAATCATTAAAGGATATTTTGGTGATGTGGTAAAGACATGGGATAAAGAAATTGATCTTCTTCATATCGATGGACTTCACGATTATGAAAACTGCAAGAATGATTGTGATACATGGGCTCCTCTAGTAAAAGAAGATGGAGTAATTCTATTTCACGATACTGTTTCTAATCCTGATGGAGCCGGATTATTCTTCTCACAACTTGAAGTTCCGAAGGTAAACTTCACTAATTCATTTGGTCTTGGAGTTGCTTCAAATAATTCGGATTTAATCGAAGAAATTAAAAAGGAATTTAATGTCCGATAAGTTAGGTTTATCTGGATGTAAATTGCAGATACTTTCTGATAATGTAATCCGAAAGTATTCTGCCAATCAAAATTACAACAATCGATTATCCATACAAATAGATAAACAAAATTTTTTTAGTAAAAGAATTTTTTCGAATATTGATACTGCAAAAATAATCAAAAAATATAATGATGAACTGATATATTTTGATATGGAATATATCATTGGTTGTAATTATCATGAATACTTTTCAGTAACTTCAAAGAAAAAAATTGAAAAAATTTTTATTGCTATAGATGAATACTTTGATTTTTTGATTAATAATTCAAAAAAGTATAAACCTGATGTTGTTAAAAGTAAAATTAAAAACAAACTTTTAAATTTTAATAATAGTCAATATTATTTTTTAATTGAATTTGCAGTAAACTACTTAGATAAACTTGATATAGACATCAAAAAAAGTTTTTGTCATGGTGATTTGACTATGACTAATATTTTATTTCATTCTCAAAAAATTTATCTCATAGATTTTTTAGATTCATATATCGATACTTTTGTTTTAGACTTGATTAAGTTAAAACAAGATCTTTATTATCATTGGGTTTTAAAAATAAATGATGTTAAAGATTTAAGAATATCTCAATGCTTTAATTTTATTTGGAGTTATATTGAAAAAAAGTATCATGAGTATTTGAACAATGATACTTTTTATATTTTGGAATTGATAAATTTTCTAAGAATAGAACCTTATTTGACAAATAAAAATCAAAGAGTTATACTTAATAATATTATTGAAAGAACTTACTTATATGACGAGTTTGCTCGTTCCAATGGCAGGGAGGTCTACAAGATTTCCTAATACTAGACCAAAATGGATGTTGTCTCATCCAGGTAGTAATAGATTCATGGGGATAGAGTCTATTACTGGATTGAACTTGAATTTTTTTGAAAAAATATATTTTATATGTCTACAACAACACAATGATCAATATCAATTTTTGAAAGGATTTGAGAAAGAACTTAAAAAAATTGGAATTGAAAATAAAACAGAAGTAGTTTTTTTAGATAAAGAAACATCATCTCAATCCGAAACTGTTTTTGCTGCAATCAAACAAAAGGACATTAATGGTTTTATTTTTGTAAAAGATTCTGATAATTATTTTGAAGTTGACTTAAAAAATCAGGACAATCAAATATGTTATTTTGATCTTAATGATGAAGATGGAATCAATGCCAGGAACAAAAGTTATCTAGAACTCGATACCAATAACGTAGTTTTTAATATTGTTGAGAAAAAAATAATAAGTTCCAACTTTTCTGTTGGTGGATATGGATTTTCTGACGCAAAACAATTTTGTGATGCATATGAAAAATTAAAAGATATTGAAGGCGAGTGTTATATAAGTAACATTATTTTTGAGATGTTGCTTTCTGGTAAAACTTTTTATGGCACAAAAACTTTAAATTATAAAGACTGGGGAACAATAGAAGATTGGAACAAATATAAAGAGTCTTATAAAACTCTTTTTGTTGATTTAGATGGAACTCTTGTTACCAATACTTCTCATCAATTTCCTCCATATATTGGTGAAGGAAAACCTTTACAAAATAACATTGATTATTTGAATAAAATATATTCTACTGGAAGAGTTAAGATTGTTATTACTACTAGCAGACCAAAAGAATACTATCAAGAAACTATTGGTGAATTGGAATCTAAAAAAATACCTTTTGATGAAATTATTATGGGTCTTCCTCATGCACAGAGAATTTTAATCAATGACTTTGCTAGAAGTAATCCATATCCTTCTTGTTCATCTTTAAATATACCTAGAAATACTGATAATTTAGAGGATTACTTTAAATGAAAATAGCATTATGTTTGTCAGGACAACCAAGAGTCGTTGAAGTTGGATATCAAAAACTTTACAACACTATTCTTAAAAACAATGATGTTGATGTTTTTATTCATACTTGGTTTGACCCAGAAAATCTGAGTACACAATCTTCTATTCCTGGTAGAGAGGGACATAGACTTTCTTCAGATGCCGTTGATAAACTAATTCAACTTTATCAACCAAAAAAAATTGTAGTTGATAAACCAAAAAACTGGAATCGTAGATTTGAACATCCAGAAAAAACTTTTGTTAGAGCTCATACTTGGGTATTTGATGTTAATGGTGGTGTAGAAGAAGCAAAAAGATATTTGGATAATGCCAGTCATTGTATGTGGTATAGTATTATGATGTCCAATCTATTAAAGGAACAATACTCCACAGAAACAAATACTCAATATGATTATGTTATTCGTAATCGTATTGACTATGGACCACATCTTGAAGTAAAATTTGATGAACCTCCAGAAAGTGACGATATTGTATATTACCAGCATCTTGAACAACCAGATGGAATGATTGCTGATTGGTTTGCAATGGGATCTAATAATGCAATGAATGTATATTCGGGAGTTTTCAATAGTTTAGGTCAATTAGTTAAACAATCAAATGAGAGAGAAGGATATTGGTGTAATGAAATGATTCTAAAACATCATCTCTTAAACAATAACATTAAACCAGAACCAATCGATTTACAAGTTCACTACTGATATGAAAAAAGCACTTATTACTGGAATTACTGGTCAAGATGGATCTTACCTTGCAGATCTTCTTCTAAGTAAAGGATATGAGGTTCACGGAATTATTCGTAGAAACTCAACTTCAGACTGTACTGATAGAATTAATTACCTTTTAGGAAATCCAAAAATTACCTTGCATTATGGTGATTTAACTGATTTTTCTAACATTACTTCTATTATTCAAGAAACTAGACCTGATGAGATTTATAATCTTGCTGCACAAAGTCATGTAAAAGTTTCATTTTCAAATGCACTTTATACTGCTGATGTAGATGCTCTTGGAGTTTGTCGTATTCTTGAAGCACTCAGAATTCTTGGTATGATTAATACTACCAAGTTTTATCAAGCAAGTACTTCAGAAATGTACGGTCTTGTACAAGCAATTCCACAAAGAGAAGATACTCGTTTTCATCCAAGATCTCCATATGGAGTTGCTAAACTCTATGCACATTGGATTACTAAAAACTATCGTGAGGCGTATGGATTGTTTGGATGTAGTGGCATTCTATTCAATCATGAAAGTCCCCGTCGTGGTGAGACTTTTGTGACTCGTAAGATCACGAAGACACTTGCTGAAATTAAAAATGGAAAACGTAAAGGTCCATTGGAACTCGGTAACATGGATGCTAAACGTGATTGGGGACATGCAAAAGATTATGTCGAAGCAATGTGGTTAATGCTTCAACATGATACTCCCGATGATTATGTTGTTGCTATGGGTGAACAACACTCTGTTCGTGAGTTTGTTGATATTGCATGTAGACATATTGGTTTTGATATTGAATGGAGTGGAAAGGGTGTAGAGGAAGTTGCTAAGATTAAAGATACTGGTGAGATTCTAGTTAAAGTTAATCCTGAATTTTATCGTCCAGCAGAAGTTGACTCTCTGGTTGGAGATCCAACTTACACCAAAGAAAGAATTGGATGGAAACCTAAGTATTCTTTTGCTGACCTAGTGAAAGAAATGTGTGATAGTGATATGGAGGCAACAAAGTGAAAAATAAAATTGTTTTCTGGGTGGAGAATAAACCATATCAAACCTTCTCATACATCTATGCTGGAATGAAGAAGGCATTTGAGAGATTGGGATGTGAAACTTATTGGTTTAGTGATAGTTCATATCCATCTCAATCTGAATTTGATTACTCAAACTGCATCTTCTTTGTTGATAATCAGGGTCCTCTAGATCATAATGTTCCAATTGTTGATAGTGGAATTTATTTTGCTTATGATAAGTTCACTAATGTTAATAAGTATTTGGGTAAAGTAAGGTGTCTGGTTAATTATCGTGTAGCAGAATTCAAAAAACCAATTCCTGATGATGATAGATATGTTGAAATTGAAAAAGGAGTCACCTTTGATACGCAATCTCCAGAACCATATAACGTTGTTTATTTCAGTTGGGCAACAAATTTAATGCCTGAGGAGATTGACTTGGATTGGGTCAATAAAGAAAGAAATAATGAATATAATTTCGTTGGAACTATTCATGCACCCAGACCAAATGCTGAACCTCTTCATCAACAGTTTATTGAGATTGTAAAAAATAAAGGTATTCCATTCAATCATTACAATCCAAACATAAATCCAGCAACTGATGAAGAACATGTAGGTATTCTTCAAAGATCAATGTTTGTTCCCGATTTTAGACCACAAGAACAAAAAGACAATTGGTATCTTCCTTGTAGAATTCTGAAAGCAATTAGTTATGGATGTCTTGCAGTTTCTGATGCACCATATTTAAAACATTTTATCGATGACAGTATTCTCACATCAGAAAATGCACAAGAGATTTTTGATCTTGGAATGGAAAATCAAAATAATAAAGAACTAATACTGCATCAAATGGAGATAGTTAAAAGAGATCATACATACTTAAACCGATGTAAGGGCATTTTACAAATCGTTGAACAGGTGAGATCATAATGATAGGGTTTAATTATCTTGGTAAGATGGGGCAACTTGGAAACCAAATGTTTCAATATGCTTCTCTTCGTGGTATTGCAAAAAATAAAGGATATAACTTCTGTATTCCTTATCATAATGAAGTTATGATTGATAGTCTTGGTAATAAACTTCGCATCGAACTGTTTGATGCGTTTGTTATGTCAAATGTGTCACAACTTAATATTCAAGTTATAGACCAAGATCGTCCAACTATTGTAGAGGAAGATTTTAATTTTAATTCTCAAATTTTTAATGATTGTCCGGATTGGTCAAATCTTCAAGGATATTTTCAGTCGGAAAAATATTTTAAACACATTGAAGAGGAAGTCCGTCAAGACTTTACATTTAAACCAGAAATATCAATTCCATGTAAAGCGCAGATGTGTGAAGTAGATAGACCAATTGCACTTCATATTCGTAGAGGAGATTTTCTAATTAACTCTGTTCATCATACAAATCTTGGTCTTGATTATTATGAAAAGGCTTTAAGTCAATTTGATAGTGATCGTACAGTTATAATTTTCTCTGACGATCCTGAATGGTGTAAAGAACAAGAACTATTTGCTCCAGACAGATTCTTAGTTTCTGAGGGAAATAGTTCTTATGTTGATCTTTGTTTAATGTCTTTATGTGTAGATTTTATTATTGCAAATAGTACTTTTAGTTGGTGGGGTGCTTGGCTTTCTAAAGGTGTTAATAAGAAAGTTTGTGCTCCTAACCCAAAGAACTGGTTTGGTCCAAATAATGCACATTTAAATACTTGTGATATAATTCCTGATGAATGGGTTATTATTGAATGATATATGTTACTGGTGCTAGTGGACTTATTGGTAGTAGATTTATGGAACTTTGTAATTATCCAATTACAAAAGTTTCTTATAGAGATGAAGTTATTGATGTATTTCAATCTCATGAAAAATCTTGTTTGATTCATCTTGCTTGGTCATCTACTACTAGAAACACTTATGATGAATTAGAAAAAGTAATCAAAAGTGATGTTGCCAATAGTAAAAAATTATTTGATTATTATGTAAATAAAAATCCAAATGGAAAAATAATTTTTATTTCATCAGCAGGTGATTTGCATCTTGGTTATGAGAAAACAGTGTGGGAGGATTATGATCCATCCCCACACTCTTTATATGGAGAATGCAAACTTCATGTTGAAAATATGTTAAAAGAACTCTGTTGTAAAACAATTACATTGAGAGTTTCTAATGTTTGGGGATCCTCTGTAAAAAAAGATAGGATTAACGGACTAGTTGATAAACTCTTAAATTCAATTGACACTGATAAAGTTATTGAGATTTTTGCAGATCTTAAAACAAGAGTGGACTTAATTCACATTGATGATTTTATTGATCTTTTGATTAAAGTCGTTGATAAAGAATTGGAAAAACAACATGAATTATTCTTGGTAGGAAATCAAAGTATTTCTATTTCTAATATAATAGATGTAATATCAAGACGTGGATCTTTAAATCTTAAAATCAATCAAAAATCAGAAAGAACATATTTGCATATTGAAAATTCTAAGGTCAGAACAACTTTTAATTGGCAACCAAAACATATATTAAAATGAAAATAGCAGTAACTTTTTGGGGAACACAAAAATATATTGAATTTCTTCCTGAGTGGTATGAGAGACTTGAAAAATATTTCATACCTGATATAGAAAAAACTTATTTTGTTTTCACTGATGGAGACTTGAATGATGCTCCAGATAATGTAGTTAAAATGGAAATACCACACTATGGATTTCCTACCACTTATCACAAAACATTTGAGGAAATGTTGAAACTCAGAGATAAAGTAACTGATTATGATTGGTTAGTTTCTGTTGATGCTGATCTTTATGTTTGGGATAAGATAAATTACTCTGAATTTTTTGACGATACAAAAAAATATTTTGGAGTTCATCATCCCTGTCATTTTATTGGGTTCCCTCCACATAATCAACATCCTGGATCTTTTGATGTAAATCCATTGTCCAATGCTTGCATTACAGAAGATATTATGGATATGTCTGTGTATTATCAGGGATGTTTGTGGGGAGGAAAAGTTCCTGAAGTATTTGATATGATGGAACAAATAGATGATTGGACTAAAAAAGATCTTGACAAAAATGTTCAAGCAAGATATTATGAAGAGAGTTATATGAACCGATGGTTTTTAACTCATAGAGGGGATGTGAATACATTGTCTCCTTCATTTGCGTATCCTCAGTTGTTTGAGGAATATTGTGACTTTGAGAAAAAAATGGTTCATCTTGCAAAAGATAATAAGTCACTAGATAACAATCAATGGTAATTTTATGAGAGTAAATGTTTACTATCACATCTGGTCTCCTGCAGATACTGATCTGTGGAAGATCATGATCGATGAACAAATCAAAAGAATTTATAGAAGTGGATTATCAAAAGTAGCAACTGTAAAGTGTGCTATTAATGGACCACAAGCTTCTAGAATTAAACAATTTGTTTCTCTTTATGATTGGATCAATATTGTTGATTGTAGAGATAGTGATGAAGAGTATGAAGGATTTACTCTTAAACATCTTTATGAAGATTGTGTAAATGAACGCGCTCATAAAGTAATGTACTTCCATACAAAAGGCATTAGTCATTTTTGTGGAGTTAGGGATGTTTATTCTGACCGTAGAGTGCGAGCAATAAATAGTTGGAGACACCTCATGGAATGGGGTTGTATCGATAAATGGAAGGAGAATTTAGATAAATTAGACCATTATCAAGTATCTGGTGTAAACTACTGTCTAGATCCTTGGCCACATATGAGTGGTAATTTTTGGTGGGCAAGAGCAGATTATATTTCAACTCTTCAACATCCAACTAAACAAGCTTTCCAACAAACACCAGAAGATTTTGGTCCCATTGAAAGAATGAACTTTGAAAAATGGGTGGGTATGAAGGATCCATCTGTTTTTAGTTTTTATAATCCTCCATTTAGTTACGACTTTAAGGATATGGTTCCTGATGTGCAACCTACTCCTCCAGGAGAACCTCATTGGTTCTGGTTATATCGTGACGACATTCATCCACACTATTTGAAAGATCTATGACGACAAAATTTGGATGTTTTCATACAGTATATGAAAACAAAAAAGCAACAGAGTTTGTTTTACAAGAATTTAGAAAATATCATCCAGACGCACCATATACTATTTGTTGCGATGGTGGTGTAGATTACTCTGATCTTTGTGAGAAATATAATGTAAACTATGTTCACTCATATATGAGAATTGGTAGGAGGAATTCTGGCCATCCATCTGGAGTCTATGGATTTACAAAAGATGAAAGTCTTCACTGGATTCATATGTTTAGGGAAGCTGCTAGACATGTGAAATCAAATGGTGGAACTCACATGATTATGATGGAGGATGATGTTCTTACTCAAGGTGAAGTAAAAATTAATCCTATTTGGGAATGTGCTGGTTTTGAAGTTCCTGGCAATAAAATTGCTCCTGCTCTCTTAGATTTCATTCGTGAAAGATATGGTGCAACTCCAAATGTTGATTGGTATGGTGCTGGTGGAGGAAGCATTTATAATATTGAAACCTTCCTTGACAACTATCATAAAATCTATGATTTCATTGATTTTGATTTTGAAAACATTTTGAATAATATGGATTATAGATTTGGGTGGTTAGATCTTTATATGCAGATTGCATATTTTGTAATTGGTAAACACTATTCTATTAATACTAATTTAACTGAGGTTTGGAAAACTCCCAACTTCCGCGAAAGCGACTTTACTCTTGTTCATGCATATAAGGAATTGTACTGATGAAAATTGGATTTATTGGTCCTGGTATTATGCCCATCCCTCCAGATGGTTGGGGTGCAGTTGAAAGTTTGATCTGGGAAATTGCATGTGAACTTGGAGAAAAGGGTCATGAAGGAATGATTATCAATGTTCCCGACTTGAATGAAATTGTAAAAACAGTTCAAGAAAATGACTTTGATTTTATTCATCTTTTTTATGACGTGTTTCATCCTGTGATGGACGTTATTAAACAAGTATCTCCTAGGTCTGTGACTGCTATTAGTAGTGCATATCCATATGTAGATCAATTTGAATTTCATCAGAGGGATGGATATACTGCAACTTATAATTGGTTGGTTAATCAAAAGAACCATTATAATTTTTGTCTCTCCGATAAAGATCTAGAAACTTATAAGAATGGTGGTGCAGATACTTCTAAACTTCTTCGTTTAGGTCTTGGTGCTCAACATAAAAACTTTAAGTTTAATGTTGAGTGTGAAAAACCAGATAAGACTTTGTACATGGCAAAGATTGAGGTTAGAAAACGTCAATGGATCTACCAATCAATTGATAGTATCGAGTTTGTTGGTCGTTATTCTCCAACTACAACTTTTGATCGACTTCATAAGAGTTATATTGGTGAATGGACAACCGATGAAAAACATGAGAATGTAACTAAGTATGTTAATCTGATGCTTCTTTCTGATGGTGAAAATGGAACACCATTGGTTATTAAAGAAGCACTTGTCTCTGGTATTGGTATCGTATGTTCTAAGTATGCCGCATATGATCTTGATGAATCCCTTCCTTTTATCACTGTGATTCCTGATGATAAACTGAATGATCTTGAATATGTTTCAAATGCAATTAAAGAGAACAGAGAAGTTTCTATTGGTATGCGTGAACAAATTCGTGAGTATGGTGTAAAGAATTTTTCTTGGGAAAATATTGTCAATCAATATGAGAAGGACATTAACAACATTCTAAAATGAGAATATCAATCATTGGCCCTGCACTTCCAATCCCTCCAAAAGGTTGGGGTGCAGTTGAATCTTTAATTTGGGATATGAAATTATCTCTAAATCAACTTGGACATGAAGTTCAGATTGTAAATGTTGGTGATCCTTATCAAATCATCAATATGATTAATGAGTTCCGTCCAGATTTTGTTCATATTAATTATGACGACTGGGTTGGATTGTATCCATACATTCAATATCCTTGTGCAGTTACAACGCACTTTGCTTATATTGAACGTCCAGAACTTATGAGTGGGTATAAACAAAGAGTTTTTGATTTGTTTACTCAAATTAAACCAAACGTCTTTGGACTATCTGATGGAATTAATAATATCTACAATACACTTGCTGGTATTCCAAACAAAAACCTTTACCTTAATCCCAATGGAGTAAAACTAGAAAATTTTAAATTTATTGAAAGTCCAAAATTTTCAGATAGGTCAATTTATCTAGCAAAGATTGATCACAGAAAAAGACAATTTCTTTTTCAAAACATTGATTCTCTGTATTATGCTGGGAATATTGCAGAACAAAGATTTGATCAATCTAAAAATTACTTAGGAGAATGGGAAAAGGAATATTTGTATAAAAATTTAACTGAATATGGAAATCTTGTACTTCTTTCAGATGGAGAAGCACATCCATTAGTTTGTATGGAAGCATTTGCTGCAGGACTTGGTGTAGTTGTAAGTGAATGGGCAACTGCGAATCTAGATTTGGATAAGAAATTTATTTCTGTTATTCCAGAGGAAAAAATTAAAGATATTTCTTTTATTGAAAAAACAATTATTGAAAATAGGGAATATTCTATAAATCATCGACAAGAGATTTTAGACTATGCGAAAGAGTTTGAATGGTGTAGAATACTAGAAACTTATTATCTTCCGAATATACAAAGAGTTATCAATGGATAAGAATAAATCTGCATATAAACTTAAAAATTTTGGACCAGTATATTACTTAAATCTTGATGGACAGACTGATAGAAAAGAGTATATGGAATCTCAATTTAAGTATTGGGAAATTGAAAACTATACTCGTATATCTGCCTATGATGGCCGTGATGATGATCTAAGTGATATTATCACGGGTCGTTATCCTGAAATGATGACTTCTGGTGAAATAGGATGTGTGACTTCTCACCTAAAGGCAATTAAACATTGGATGGAAACTTCCGATAGTCCTTATGCAATTATTATGGAAGATGATTGTAATATTGATATTGCAAGATTCTGGAACTTTACTTGGGAAGATTTTATTGCAAGAGTACCATATTGTTGGGACGTTGTTCAACTTGCAATTATTTGTACAGGAGATATTGTAGTTCCAATTCATACTCGTTTTGTAAATGATTTTTCAACAGCTTGTTATGCTATCACTCGACATCATGCTGAAAAGTTATTGAAGTATCATGTTCGTGGTAACAAATATAAACTTGATAATGGTGTCAAACCCCGACCAGTTGCGGATGATTTGATTTACAATTCTGGAGTAACCTATGCAAG
>Ga0222712_10003386_pt1 | contig 17419 bp, 14 predicted proteins | sample C33_657DmetaG_FD_165043 | JGI IMG/M metagenome (GOLD analysis project Ga0222712, IMG submission 165043) | Estuarine water microbial communities from San Francisco Bay, California, United States - C33_657D | ecosystem: Environmental > Aquatic > Marine > Unclassified | place: USA: California...
ACAGGAGAAGTCGTTTTAAAAGGTTTAATGTCTGAAAAGATTAATCTATCTACTAAGTATTGGGTTAATGACTTGGCAAAGAAAGTGCTTGCAGAAAAAGTAGAGATCGAAAAGTTGAAAGATGATTTGATTAAGAAGCATGGTGAAGAAGACGAGTCTGGTGGTGTTTCTATTCCTGTCTATATCAATGTCGTAAAGAATGAAGCAAACGAGATTGTTTCTAGAGACATCAATCCTAAATACGTTGAGTTTGAAAGTGATTTTAACGCTTTACTCCAAGAAGAAAAAGAGGTTGAATATAAGCCTTTTAAATTAGAACAGTTTGATTCAGTGGAATCAGAAGGTGTTTATAACATTTTCTTTAAGCTAATTGAAGTACAGAATTAATTATAGTTTGATTATTAATATAAGGCTCTCTTAAATGAGAGCTTTTTTTCTTAAAAGGGTTTATATATTTATTATAGATTATTGTTATGGGTAAATTAACAGATACAGAGCTTCAAAAGATACAGCTTATCAAAAAAGATGCTCTAGAGGTTGCATCGACTCTAGGAGAACTTAGCTATCAAAAACTTACTATTGAATTATTGATAGAAGAGGAAAAGAAGAAAATTAAGGCAATAAAAGTAGATGAAGAGAAAGTATTGTCAGAGTTGAAAGATAAATATGGCAACGTCTCCATAAATATTGAAACAGGAGATTTCAGCTAAAATGTTTTGAACAAAGTTTTGATATTTATTACTAGATAAAAATCACATAAATGGCCGAAACACTTCTTAGCCCAGGAGTTTTCTTGAATGAAAACGATCTATCCCAAATAACCCAAGGACCAGTTGCAGCCGGAGCTGCAGTTTTAGGTCCTACAGTAATTGGTCCAGTTAATATTCCTACATTAGTAACATCTTACTCGCAGTACAAAGCTATCTTTGGTGCTGCATTCGTATCTGGTGGTGCTAACTACGAATATCTAACTTCTATTGCCGCCCTTAACTACTTTGAACAAGGTGGACAATCACTTCTTGTAACAAGAGTTGCTTCTGGATCTTATACCGCAGCTACATCTTCTGTTGTTGGTATTAACGGAAACGCTTCATTTACATTAGATACTCTATCTGTTGGTACTATCATGAACAACGTAGCAGGTAATGCTAACGGTGTTAATGGATCTCTTCCATCAGGTTCATCTGCCAATGTTCGTTGGGAGGTTACTGGTGTAGATACTGGTTCAGGTGTATTCAGCCTTAACATTCGTCGTGGTGATGACTATAACAATAGCAAGACTATTCTTGAATCATGGTCTAATCTTTCATTAGATCCTAATCAGAACAACTATATTGGATATGTAATTGGTGATCAAGTTCAAACTGTTCGCCAAGATTCTACTGGAGACTACTACTTACAGACTAGTGGATCTTATCAAAATAATAGCTTGTATGTACGCGTATCTTCTGTTGCTCAACCAACCCCAGGTTACTTTAACCAAGTAGGTATTGCACAGAATGTTTATACAGGTTCTATGCCAGCTCTTGGTTCAGGTTCAATAAATGGTTCTTTCGGTGGTGCTTCTGGAGCAATATTTGGTTCCTTTGGTAAAGCCCCGGTAAACTTCTTTGAAGCTATTCCAAGCACTATTTCTACAGTAGGTACTCCATCAACTAATATTCAAGGTGTACACCCAGGTGATTATGGTGTTGCTATCAACCTTCTTGAAAACACTGACGCATATGACTTTAATGTTATCTACGCTCCAGGTTTGACTAGCCAGAATGCAGCTACTCAAGTATCTGACATTCTACTTGTTGCTCAAGGTCGTGGTGATAATATCGCTGTAATTGACATGGTTGGTTACGGTTCTCAAATCAATACCGTAATCAGCAATGCTGTATCTTACGATAATTCATATGGTGCAACATATTGGCCATGGGTACAAATTCGCTCTCGTGAGACTGGCAAATTAAACTTCGTTCCTGCTTCTACATTAGTACCAGCTGTTTACGAATATAATGATAAAGTATCTGCAGAATGGTTTGCTCCAGCAGGTCTTAATCGTGGTTCACTTTCCACAGTGCTTCAGCCAGAAAGAAAGATTGGTGTAAATGATCGTAACTTGTTGTATCAAGGAAAGGTTAACCCAATTGCTACTTTCCCAGGTGTAGGTACAGTTATCTATGGTCAGAAAACACTTCAACAGAAGCCTTCTGCACTTGATCGTGTAAATGTACGCCGTCTATTAATTGCTCTTAAATCTTATATTGGTCAATTAGGTGAGCAAATTGTATTCGAGCCAAATACTCAAGTAACTCGTAACAAGTTCTTAAGCCAAGTTAACCCATATTTAGAGTCTGTACAACAACGTCAAGGTCTTTATGCCTTCCAAGTTGTAATGGACGAAACTAATAACACACCAGATGTAGTAGATCGTAACCAATTAGTAGGTACAATTTACTTGCAACCAACCAAGACTGCGGAATTCATTCAACTTGACTTCAACATTCTTCCAACTGGTACATCATTTGGTCAATAAAATAAAATAACTCTAAGATGAACGATAATACTATTTTAAGAATTAAAGTACCAGCTCACTTATATGAGAGTGTAAAAGAGCAATTGACTATCAATGAAGCTAAAAAAAGCACTCACAACCTTGGTGCAGGTATGGAGCTTGTTAAAGAAAAAAAGATGAAAGTTCCTAAAGACGGAATGAAAAAAGTTGAAGAAACAATTGAAGAAACAAACGAAAATATGGAAAAGAAAACTCGTACATTAGACGAATTAAAAAAAGCTAAAGACGCATTAGACAAAAAAATCCATGAAATGGAAGGTATGGATAAAGTAGAAGAGGTTGATCTTGGCAATTTAATGGATCCTAACTTTTTAGGAGGTGTTGCTGCTATTTTAGGAGTCGGAGTTCCTCTTGTAACTGCAGCAATAAAAGATATGAAAAAAGCTAAAACACCAGAAGAAAAAGCAGCCGTAAGGAAAAAACTTGCTAATGCTGCAGGTTCTGCATTGTCTGGAAATATGTAATAAATAAAATTTGTTATCGGATATTTATAAGTAGAATAAAACTTAACATACAATGCCAGTCCTCGACCCAAATGAGATAATGTTTACGGCGTTTGAACCTACAGTATCAAACAGATTTGTGATGTATATCGACGGTATCCCTTCTTACATGATTAAGAAAGCAGATGCCCCAGGTGTAACTTTAAATGAGATCAAACTTGACCACATCAATGTTTACCGTAAAATCAAAGGTAAAGCTGAGTGGAGAGATATGAGCTTGAGTCTTTATAACCCAATTTCTCCTTCTGGCCAACAAGCTGTGATTGAGTGGGTACGTCTTCACCATGAATCAGTAACAGGACGTGATGGTTATTCCGACTTCTACAAGAAGGATCTTAACTTATCTATCTTAGGTCCAGTGGGTGATATTGTGAGTGAGTGGATTATCAAAGGTGCTTTTATTAAAGAAGCTACTTTTGGAACATATGACTGGTCTACTTCTGATCCTACTGAATTGACTTTGTCTATTGGAATGGATTATGCAGTCCTAAATTACTAGTCTAATAATATTATATTTTAAAAAGGCCCCTTTACTAGGGGCTTTTTTTGTTTTACAAAATTATTTATTCATATATTTATATATAAAAGAATAGTTTATGTCAGAACAAAAGTTTACAGTACCAACAGAATTAATAGACCTACCAAGTAAAGGTCTTGTATATGCAAAAGAAAATGCACTATCATCCGGTCAAGTTGAAATGAAGTATATGACGGCAAAAGAGGAAGACATTCTCACAAATGTTAACCTGCTGCGCCAGGGCCTCGCCATTGAGAAGATGCTCAAGAGCCTAATTAAATCACCTATTAACTACGAAGACCTAACTTTGGGTGACAGGAATGGCTTATTGATAGCGGCCAGGATTCTAGCTTATGGTAAAGACTACTCATTTAAGTATACTAATCCTAATACAGAAGAAGAAGAAAAGGTTGACATAGATCTACAAGACTTAAAATATAAAGAATTAGATTGGTCTAAATTTGGTAATAAGAATGAGTTTAACTTCACTTTACCTTATTCCAAAAATGAAGTAACGTTCAAGATTTTAACAGTATCTGATGACAAGAAGATAGACGAAGAGATTAAAGGCATGAAAAAGGTCGTAGGTCAAGATGCAGGTATGCTATCAACCAGACTTAAATACCAAATAACATCTGTTAATGGCGACTATTCTATAAAGACTGTTCGTGACTTCATCGATCAAGGATATCTTTTATCAAGAGACTCAATTGAGCTTAGAAAGTATATATCAGAAGTAACACCAGATATTGATACCACAGTATCGTTTACTCTAAAAGATAGTACTGAAATACAAACTGCCCTTCCAATGGGTGCTGAGTTCTTTTTTCCCGGGAGCCGACTATAGGTCGGCATTCATGACAGAGGTTTTTGAGTTAACCTATCACGGCGGAGGTGGCTTTACTTACACGGAAGTTTGGAACATGGATGTTCCTAAACGTAGATTTAACCTTAAGAAGATTAATGAATATCTTGAGAAGGTTGAAGAAATGCGTAATCAAAATCAGCAAAAAGTAACAGAAAAAACTGATCCTAGTAAGATTAAACTACCTGATTTTGTTAAAAAGACAGAAGATCCTACCTTTGTATCTAAGGTAAAAACCAAACGGTAATATTTATTTGTAAGAAACCTTTTGATCAATGGCAGAAGAATTAGATATAAGTAGGTCTTTAGAAGAGTCTATCAGACAGTCTAGAAAAATCCAGCAAGATTCAAATACTGAATTAAATAAGTCTATTAATCTATTATCTAAAATTAATGATCTAAGAGACGTATCTATTTCTAAAGTAAAAGCTCTTAATAAAGAAACAATTAACACTAAAGATATACAAAAAGAGCTTCAAAAGGCTAGAGAAAAAGATATACTTACTACAAAGAAAATAGTTGACATAGAAAAGAATCTTAGCGTCCAAGAAAAACAAAACGCTAATGACTATCTAAAAAATATAACAGATAGAAAAAAACTTGAGGATGATATACAAAGGGCTAAGTTACAGAACAACCAATCTCTTGTTAGACAGTTAGGTACTCAACTAGCTAGTGTAGATAATACAATATCTCAACAAGAATCGTCTCTTAATATAGATGAAAGAAGATACGCTGCAGCAATAGAGTCAAATAAAATAGCTCAGGAAACTGTAGGTTTACTACAAGAAGAACTAAATGTAGAAAACGAAATAAATAAAAGCATAGGATTTTCTGGAAAAGCTTTAGGTTTAGTTGCAAGTAAATTAGGATTAGGCCAAAAATTCTTTGGTGAAATGGTTGAAAGAGCCAGAGATTTAAATGAAGAGGGTAAAAAACTTACATTCTTAGATAAATTAGGCACATTAGGTAAAGCAGTTGGTGCTAGTTTAAAAGAGGCTATAACAGATCCTTTAACAGCAATACCTATAGCAGGTGCAGCTATAGCAGGAGTTATTAGTGGTTTAAAATCTGTTTTTGATTACATAGTAGGAATACAAGATCAAACTGTTAAGTTTGCAAGAGCTATGAACCTTTCTACAGGTGAAGCTCGTAAAATTAAAATGGAGTTTGCTAGTCTTAGTATTTCTTCTGGAGACTTATTCATTAATAGCCAAAAGATGGCTGAGTCTCAGATAGAATTAGTTAGCGCTTTAGATGTAACAAACAGACTTACTAATGAACAGTTAGCTACTAATATCAAATTAAGAGATATTGCTGGGCTTGACTTAGAAACAAGAAAAAGTATAGTTGAAGCATCAACTTTAACAGGTAAATCTTCAGAAGGAATAACTAAATCTGTTTTATCACAAGTCGCCGGTTTAAAGCAAGCAACAGGAATTAGTTTTAGTTATCAAAAGATTCTTAAAGAAGCATCTAATTTAGGTGGCTATTTAGGTTTATCATTCTCAAAATACCCAGCGCAACTAACTAAGTCGTTAGTTACTGTTAAATCGATGGGTATGGAGTTAAAACAGTTAGACTCTTTAGCCGATTCTTTTTTAGACTTTGAATCTTCTATATCAAAAGAATTTGAAGCTCAATTATTAACAGGAAAAGATATTAATTTAACTAAGGCTCGTGAAGCTTTCTTGAATAACGATCTTGCTACTGCGGCTGGAGAAATAACAAAACAAGTTGGTTCTGCTAATGACTTCTTGAAGTTAAAGCGTATATCAGCAGAGTCTCTAGCTTCTGCATTTGGTATGTCTAGAGATCAAATGGGTGAAATGTTAAAGCAGCAAGAGTTGCTGAGTAAGTTAGGAGCCAGAGATCTTAAAGATGCTCAAGCTAAAGTACAAGCATTAAAAGCGCAAGGTAAAAGTAAAGAAGATATTGTTAGACTTACAGGAGAAGAAGCATATCAAAACTTAACTAACGCATCTTTACAAGAAAAGATTGGCGGTTTTATGGAAAAAATAAAACAATCAATAGCAGACTTTGTTGAGAAAAGTGGTATAATAGACAAGATAGAGGGCTTCATGGAATACTTGTCTAAACCAGAAAATATAAAAAAAATTATATCAGGAGTTAGAGACTTTTTTGCAGGCGCAGTAGAATTTATTGGTAAAGCAGCTTACTACATATTAGAAGGTTTAGACTATGTTGCATTTGGACAAATACCAGATAGTTTTATAGATAGTATAAAATCAGGTGCTGAGAATATGGGTGCTCAAATTAGATCGTTAGGTGGTGATATGGGAGGCATTTCTGTTTCTGATCAAACAGCTAGACGAGATGTAACAGCAACTAGTACTGCTACTAATGTAGAAGACAATATGAGTATGAGAAGAGGTTCTTCAAAAGAGGTTGTAAACCTAAATGTGACTACGTATGTATCTGACACTAAGAGAGATGCAACGGCTCGTTATGAAAAAGAAGGTAATTTTGACTTACAGACCGGTAAATAATAACTAGATGCCTCTAATAGACTTACAATCAAATCTAAAGAACTTAAGGTTCGGTAACGATAGACCAGGATATGGTTCGTCTGGCCTTCCTTATATTCAAACTATAATGCCAGACACTCCTAATGCAACTGGCACAGTTCAACCTATATATAGACCAGGTTCAACCGGAGGATTAGACTTTCCTATTAGAGGAGGTCAGCTAGAGTTTAACTTAGGCAATCAATCATTTACTGTGTCTAGTAAAATAGACAGGTCTAGAATCAAGAAGTTTTTTGAAGACAAACCTAGAGGGACAGCTTTTATTCAAAAGCAAGTAGGTTTACAATTATCTAACCCTAAGATTGAAACAGGCAATACTTTATTTGGTATTCCTCAAGGTATTCCTTATCCTGGATTGTTAGAGAATACTAGAGTATATAATTTAGGTCAAAATACGCTATCTCAAGTAGGAGTATCTGGAACAGGATTTCACGCTATTAGGCATGGTCTTGTACCTTTCGATCCTTATCAAAAGTTCTACTATGATATAGTAAACAAGCAAAACGTATCAAACCAGAAAGCTAGCAATAGGCTTTTGAATTTAGCTGCGTTGAAGATGACAACAGGAGATCCTTTTGTTAACTCAGCAAATGTGCCAGATATTAATCTAATTAATACTTTAGGCATATCACTTAACAGAAATATGATCTTCCAGTATCTTGGTGGACCTAGTTCTGTTTATGGTATAGGTACAACAACTATACCAAGAGTAGTTGATACAACAAAGCTTAGATCTTCTACAGCAATGAACTATGATCAATTGCTAGCTCAGAAGTCAAATATCAATAGACCTGTTCCAGAACTACAAGACTTTAGAACACAATTGGGACAGTACGATCCACCAAACAATTGGATAAAACAAGACACTATAGACTATAAATTCTATGTCAATAAAAAAGACAGAATGAATCTATTGTTTCCTTTCTTATTTAGAAATGATCAAGCACCTTGGGAAGTTACAAATACTAAAGAAGATACACAAGATCTTATTAAATTTGTATTTGAGGCTATATCTAATGATGATCCTTCTTTTTCAATGGCGTTATTCTTTAGAGCTTTTTTAACAGCTGGAATAACTGATAGTAACTCAGCTCAATTAAACGCATTTAAATATCAAGGTAGAGGTGAAAACTTCTATACATATCAAGGCTTTGACAGAACAATAGGATTCTCATTCAGAGTAGCCGCAGGATCTAGAGATGAATTAAGACCTTTATACAACAAAGTTAACTCATTAATTAGTCAGGTATATCCTGATTATAGTCCTAAGCAAGGCATTATGAGAGCTCCTGTAATTAGGATGACAATAGGAGATTATCTTTATCGCGTGCCTGGATTTTTAGAGAGCGTTAATGTTACTGTTGATAATAACTATCCTTGGGAAATTAATCTTGAAAAAAGTCAAGTAGGAGATATTGCTCAATTACCACAGGTATTAGACATAGCAGTTTCATTTAAACCTATTATGGATGTACTTCCTAAGAGAGCAGTTTTAACTGACGTTTTAAGAACTACAGTAGGTGATACAGAAACAACTAGGGCATATTCTGAAATAGTTCCTTTAATAAGTAATAATGGTACTTTTATAGATGAGCAAAGAGCTGATATAGTGAATTCTACAACAGCAGCACGTAATAATCCATTTGCTTCTCAATTTGAAAGGTCTTTACAAACAGGACAAGACGTTAGAACTAATTCACCTTTTCAGTTTCAGCCGACAACTCAAACTACACGCAGAACTAATACTAATCCATTTGCTTCTCAATTTGAAAGACAGACTAATTTTAATATAGGAGGATAATGAACTATAGATATCAAAATATACAAGTAATAAAGTATTCAGCTACAGGTAGTCAATACTATGTAAATAACGTATATCCTCAAATAGCACCTACTAATGAAGATAGTTATGTTATTACCGTATTAGGTGATAGATTAGACTTATTGGCAAACGACTTCTATGGAGATTCTAGCTTTTGGTGGATAATAGCATCTGCAAATGCACTACCAGGTGATTCTCTAGTAGTAGAGCCAGGAACTCAACTTCGTATCCCAGTAGATTTAGCAGGTATAGTTAATACATATAAATTAATAAACGCTACAAGATAGTTATGGCTTTTGATAGTAACAAAATATCAAATATTCTAGGTAGTAAAATACCGCAATGGTTAATTAATCAACTAGATACTAGATCTGTACAAGGAGCTAAGGATGTTAGAGACAATGATAACGTATTGTTTATAGCTAATAAAACTGCTTGGATTAGACTTGTTTCTTCTATTGATATTATAAACCCACCTGATATAGAATATTTTAGAAGAGTTATTGGAGATAGTATAAAGAATAAAGACGACTTAGCTAAACAATTTGTTTTATTTGGAGGTACATCAAAATACTTAAGAGAGAATTCTTATCAACAAAGAGCAGGTCTTGGTAAAGATGGTGCGTACGGTATATTAGGAACAGATGAAATACAGCAGTTTGGTTACAAACCAATGCCTGGTATTACATCAGTTACTATTGATACTCAAGGTAAATTAGGATCACTTAGAGCAGCAACAATTAACTTTAAGTGTTGGGATAAATCGCAGTTGGACATTATTGATGCTCTTTATTTCAAGCTTGGTTTTACTATGTTCTTAGAATGGGGGCAAACATTTTTTTATCCTCAAGGAAGCAACAGAATACAATCTACTGAACTATATTCAATTGATCCTTTTAGGCAAAATCTGACTAAAGAAGAAATTGCAATTCAGATTAGTAGAAACATTAGACAGTCAGAAGGTAATTATGATGCTCTTCTTGGCATGGTTACTAATTTCAATTTTACTTATAATCAAGATGGAGGATATGATTGCACTATAAAACTTATGGCGCTTGGTATATTAGGAGACGCTATTAAGATTAATAATCCTAAAGATCTTCCTAACATATTAGCAGAAGAGATTAGACGTTACAATAACACGCTTATAGAGATTTCTAATGCCCAGCAATTACAAGACGAAATAAACAGAAAAAAAGCAGAAGAAGAAGCTGCACAAAAAGAAAGAGAGAGTCAAATATCTATACTAAGAACTCTTAATTTAAGTATTAATCAAAAGGATGCTGAGCCGACTTTTTCTGAATTAGGTAGAATAACACAAGCCGCAGGATATCCTGGTTCTTCTACTGTTAATATAAACGATTTTGACTATTTACTAGATATAAAAGGAACTAGAAAATGGTCTTTATTTTTACCTACATTTGGTGCTTCTATACCGACAGAAACTACAAATGAATTAGTTAGTTCTGTAACTCTAAACAACAGTTTGTTTTTTGATAAAATATCTGCATCTTTAAACTTTAAACCGAATCAACAAACTCCATCAGCACCAACAATACCAGGAACAACAATACCTAGTGTACAATCTCAAACACAACAAGCTATACAACAAAAAAACTATTTAGAATATATAATGTTCTTTAATAGTACGGTAGCAGATAGAGGTAATAAATATAAGTTAAACATATCGTATACAGGAGCTAATACTAAACTATATTACGGATCTATAATAGTAGAGTTTGCTACAAGTAATCCTCAATTAAAAAGCGAGATATTAAATAAGCAAGCAGTTTATGAGGCTGCGATAAAAGAACTACGCAGTAAATCTAACTATGAATTTACTAGTGTAGTTTTTGAGGCTAGACCTGTAGTAGAAAATTTTGCAACTAAACCAAAACCTTTTGAAACTGTAGATCAAAATATTAATCAAGCAGGAGGTAGATACGCCGTATTAAGTTTATCTACAGAGATAACAGTTGAAGTACCTGGAACTGTATTAGAAACAGAAAGAGGTGTAACTCAAACTTCTACAGTAAGAAAACAAGGTGATGTACAAGTTCCTGTAAAGATAGATATAATAACGACAGACCCTGATTTGATCTCTAATATAACAAAAGGAAGTTTGTCTCCTAACTATTTAAGAGTTCAAGAAACAATAAGTGCGCAAAACCAAAATCAAGCACCTACAAAAGAAGATCAAGCAGCAGCTCAAGAAGCAAATAATACACAGATACAACAATCTTTACAATTACAATCTGGCCTTGAACTAGCATTAAGAACTATTCAAGTTCATGCTTTAAATAAAGCTATAAATCAAACAACAACACCAGACTTAGAGATAGGGAGAAAGGTATATAAACTACCTATATGGGATGAACGAGATAAGACTCAAGGAGGAATTCCTTTTTACAAACAGATATTCTCTAATGGTATTTTCTCTAAATATATTACAGAGCTTATTAATGGAAGTATAACAGATATTGATCCAAAGAACCCACAAGATAGATTTAAAATACAATCTAAATATGGGTTTGCTACTGAATTAATGTCTGGTCGTGTTACTCAACAAGATATAAAAGGAAAAGAAGTTGATTTTAAAGAGTTATTAAGTGCTTTTGTAGTACCATACCAAGTTAATCAAGAGATAGTAAAAGGAATTAACACTAACCATCCTGTGTATATTCCACTAGGACTATTATTAATGATACTTAATCATAATTGTACTATTTATGATACTAAAGATAGCGCAACTCAAACTCCTTTAGTTTATATTGATTTTAATCCTAAGCTAAATTTCTTTTTAACTAATACAAAACACTTAAGCACTAATCCATTCAAAGTATTAATTCCTTTTGAAGGAAGTTTTTCTGACTATCAAGATTTATTTTCACAAGATGTGTTAACTACTAATAAAGTAAATATACTACCTCTATTAGGAAGTACATCAAACACACCTTTATTTAATACTACTAATCAAGATGCACTGTCTAGTCAAATACCATCTATTAAATTTGGAGAATCAAATGATGGTATATATAGAGGAAGGATGATGAATGTGTTATTAAATATAGATTATGTCATACAGTTAGTTAGAGACTATAGCTTAAAAGACGGAACTAATAGCATATATTTAAAAACATTTTTAGAGCAAATTGTATTAGACATCAATAAGTACTTAGGTAATTTTAGCATTCTAAGATTAGCTTATAATGATGGAGGAAATACTTTTCATATAGTAGATGATCAAGTTATTCCTACTCTACCAGAAGAAATCATGCTAGAGCCTGATAATATAAGTGAAATTCCATTAGTAGGTAAAAATAGTATTGCTAAGAGTTTAGAAGTAAAAACAGATGTTAGCACTAAATTAAGTAACATGATTGCTATATCTGCTAACTCTGATGTTGAAGGAAAGTCAACACTTTCAACTAATGGAGATAGCTTTGGTTTTATTAACACTAGTTATAAAGATAGATTCATACCGATTAAAGGTGATGTCACAGGTAGTGTAAAATCAAATCAAGATACAGTAAAAGCAGCCGCTATACAATTTAATCAAACTATATCAGACTTCTATAGTAAAATCAATCCCTCAGAAGCAAACGTTTCTCAAGCTACTAACTACTATATAGAAAGAATGAGTAAGGTTAAAAACAATGAGTATCCTACTAGAGCATCAGCAATGATTCCTGTTTCTGTTAATTTTACAACTGACGGGATATCTGGTTTTACTATGGGTCAAGCGTTTACTATATCCGATCAAATACTTCCATACACATACAATAATCGTATTGTTAATCAAAAAGGATTATCAAAAGAGCAGGTTAATAAAGTTGGTTTTGTAGTAGTAGGATTAACTAATACTATCGAAAACAATCAATGGAATACCGCTGTTAGAGCTAACATGATTTTCTTAAAGTACAAAAGTGACTTTATAGGATCAATAAAAAGACCTATTACTACAAGTGCTCAGTTTGGAGTTAACGTGGCTAATGAAAATGTTAGTACGCCTACACAAAATACTAATTTTATTGGATCAAATAGTCAAGCTAAAAAAGTAGCAGAAGATTATTTAGGAAGACAAATGACTGATCAGGAGTGGAATCAATTAGTAGCCGCTACTTTTGCTGAAGCTAGTAGAAATCAGCAAGAAGAGGCTTGGGTAATGGCAGTAATTTTAAATAGAACTAGAACAAGATATTTAGGTGCCGCTACTATACTAGATACTCTTACTAGAAAAAATCAATTCCAAGCAGTTACAGGAACATCGGCTAATGGAAACAGGCCTAGTGTTAATTATGTAAATGGACCAACTACAAATCAAGCTAATTCTATTTATGGGGCTATTATAAACATCCTTCCAACTGTCCCAAAAAATTACTTGTTCTTTACATCTAATAATGTTTCTGCTTATGGTAAAGGAACTAGTTTAGCGTTTTTAGACAATTTAAAAAAGCAACCTGGATCTAAAATTATTGGACAAACAGTATTTTCAACAACAGCGTAGTATATGTTAAGATATTATCCGTCATTTGCAGTACAACCAAATTTAAATACATCAGGAGGAGAATTCCTTTTGAATGATAGGCCTTATTCTGGTAGATACTACGAAACATATGATGGTAGAGCTTTTACAGGCCCTACTCCTGAAGTAGGTCCAAGTGAACCATTACAGAGAATACCATTTTACCCATCTACCCCAGGTTTAACTAACTCTAATTTGTCAAATAGAAATCAAAAACAGTTAGCTAGTAAAACAGGAGTGTTTGCGTCTACACCTATTAATAACAGGATACCAGGCCAACCTAATTCTTACTATCCTCAACCAACACCTCAAGATTATAAAAAAGGCTACTTAATACGCTATTTCACTAAAAAAGAAAATGAGCGTGGATTTGTAACAGAGATATCACAAGACGAGTATAACTCCATAGTAAATGGTACAGCAGACTACGACATTACTATTTATCAAACCACAACTATACTTTGGAAATTGGTAGGACCATTAAATAGTAAAAGAGAGTCACAATACAACATTATACCAGGCATCATTGATACAAATAAGAGGCTCACTGAATCAGCTAATAAAACTTTCTTAGGCATCGTTGACTTCATAGGAGGCGACTACTCTAAATTTGCTAGACCTACTCTATAATTAAATTGTACATTACAACAATTTATTTGTTATATTAGCTATTAATAAAAGGTTGTGTATGTATTTCATTATTGAAGACAAAGAACAGTTACGTCGTTTAGAAATGTCTGATGAGGCATTTATTCAAGTAGTTACATCTAACGACTATTACCATCCAAAGTTAGCAAGAGCAAGTCTGATATACTACAATAATTCTAAGAAGGGTTATATATTCGTTATCAACCACTCAGAAGGTTTTTCTTTAGATATTAAATTAGTAACATCTTTTTTACAACAACATAAGAAAGTTTATCTACTAGATAAGAAACTGCATTCTTACTTCTTAGATTTACCAAACTCTATAGATGTACAGTTTATCTGTCTAGACAAAAATAATGAGTATAGTTCTTTTGAATGTAATACGCCTGTTCATAGAGACTTTTATATCAAGCATCCTATTCTTCCTACAGTAAATGAGATCATACCTATCTCTAAACACTATGAAAAGTGTGAATGTCTGTATCAACTAGTCAAAGACTATTTTGAGCTTGAGATGGACATTGAACTCCAAGACAAATTAGTAGAGGCATACAAAAAAGTAGAAGAGGCAGGAATAAAAGTAGATCTTAACTGCTTAAACAAAAAGTATCAGTTTCAGCATAAAGAGTATTCTTTGTTAGGAGACACAATTTATTCCTATTATAATTTGTACAATTTAACAGCTAGACCTACTAATTCATTTAATAGCGTTAACTTTCTAGCTATTCCAAAAGACAAAGACTTTAGACAGTGTTTTATACCTAAGAATGATATTCTAGTCGAATTTGACTTTGATGCTTACCATTTAAGATTGATATCTAGACTGATTGGGTTTGAGCCACCTAAAGAGTCTATGCACAACTACCTTGGACGCGCATACTTCCACGTGGACGAGCTTACTGATGAGCAGTATAAAGAATCAAAGGCCATTACATTTAAGCAGCTCTACGGTGGTATAGAACCGCAATACAAAGATATAGAGTTCTTTAAGTCTCTAGATGAGTATATAAACAATGAATGGAAGAAGTATAATGCGCACAAAGCCTTGATACTACCTACAGGAAGGATATTGAAAAAGCTACCAGGAATGAACAAATTAAAATTGTTTAACTATATTATCCAGAACCTGGAAACCAAAGAGAACATCTACAAGATCTTGGAAATCAATAAACTTCTTAGTAAAAAGAAGACTAAGCTAATCTTGATCACATACGATTCTTTCTTATTTGACTTTTCTAAGGAAGATAGTAAAAACATGCTAAAAAAGATTAAAACAATCTTAGAAGGCGAAAACATGGTAGTAAAACATAAGTACGGAATAAACTACGCTTTCTAACATATTATCAATATTTATTAACAGTACACAAAAAGGTTATGCAGGAAATGAAATTAACAGAAATCACGTCTGAATCAATTATGAATAAGTTATTTTGTACCTTTTCATCTAAAGAGGGTCTTGATGAGACTCTAAGAGAGATAAATAAAGAGTACGTCATTCTATATAAAAAGATCTTTGTTCTGGCTTCCCAAGACTCAGAAGAGTTTTTATGCACTTACAATATCGAGATTGAAGGATCACAAACTAGGATCCTACCGAATACGATTCTTCTCCACAGGAAAAAAGAATCAAATACACTCTATACTATTAATGCATTGAACACATTGATCAAGCAGTTGAATGGCGGAGTATTAGATACATCTTTCCCTATCAACTGGCAAGATTATAAGAATAGTGTTCTCCTTACACAAGGAGACGATCTTAAGAAGTTGAATACCACTATCCACAAGATAATTGCTATCTAACTTAAAAGAACGATTTTTCTATCGTATCTTTTTGTCTTACATTTATTGAAATTAGTTACATATGGATATATCGGTTTTAAAATCAAGACTGTCGGCTCTACAAAATCCACGTGGAGGACAAAAAAAGGACCTATCCCAGACTATCTGGAGGCCTACCGTGGGAAAACATTCAGTACGTATTGTACCTTCTAAGTTTGACAAGCAAAACCCATTCAAAGAGGTTCTAATGCATTATGGTATCAACAACAGAACCATGATGAGTTTGGCTAACTTTAATGAAAAAGACCCGATTGTTGAATTTGCTCAAGGACTTCGCAAGTCTGGAGACAAAGAAAACTGGTCACTTGCCAAGAAGCTTGAACCTAAAATGCGTATCTTTGCACCTGTTATTGTACGTGGTGAAGAAGATAAAGGCGTTAGGCTTTGGGAATTCGGTAAGCAAGTTTACATGGACTTGTTGAGTATTGCTGAAGATGAGGACGTAGGAGACTACACCGATCCTTTTTCAGGTCGTGACATTACAGTTGAAACAGCTGGTAAAGAAACCACTGGTTTGATGTATAACACTTCCACTGTTAGGGTTAGGACCAAGTCTACACAACTCTCAGAAGATGCAGACAAGGTAAAAACTTGGCTTGAAAATCAACCTGATCCTTTGGCTCAATTCAAAAAGTATTCTTATGATGAGATGAAAGAATCTCTTCTTAAGCACTTGAACCCTGAAGAAGAGTTAAAAGAACAAGCTGATGCTGTTGAAACTAAACCTACAGGAGATCTTCCTTGGGAGAAGCCTGCACAGTCAGGACAATACACCTTAAATACTGGAAAAGGAAGCGTTGATTCTTCTATTGACGACCTCTTCAGTGATCTTTAATAAAATCCCCGGTTACAAGCCGGGGTTTTTTAACTAAACAGTTTCGCAAATGGCAAAATCACTTAACGGCGCTGTGTCTAGCGCAATCAAAGGCACGATTGACTTAGAGAAGTTTAAGAAGGGTAAAAACCTTTCTGCTGGAGTTGTATTCAAAGAGCAGAGATGGATCCCACTTTCACAAGCATTTCAAGACACTCTTCAGATACCAGGTATTCCTATTGGTCATATTACTCTACTTAGAGGACATTCTGATACAGGTAAAACAACTGCACTTCTTGAAGCAGCAGTTAGTGCTCAAAAGATGGGAGTACTTCCTGTATTCATTATTACAGAGATGAAATGGGACTGGAATCATGCAAGAGAAATGGGCTTTCAATTTGAAGAGGTAGCAGATCCAGCCTCAGGTGAAGTTATAGATTATAAAGGCTTCTTTTTATACATTGATCGTGAAAGACTTGAATGTGTAGAAGATGTAGGAGCGTTTATTGCTGACATTTTAGATGAGCAAAAGAGAGGAACGCTACCTCATGATATTTGTTTCTTCTGGGATTCAGTAGGATCTATTCCTTGTAAAATGAGTATCGAGAAGTCTACAAATAATAATGAATGGAATGCAGGAGCGATGTCTCAAACATTTGGTAACTTTATTAATCAGAGAGTTGTTTTATCTCGTAAAGCATCACAGCCTTACACTAATACTCTTGTAGCAGTTAACAAAGTGTGGGTTGCAAAACCTGATTCACCAATGGG